>CENJ01015906.1_pt1 | contig 32668 bp, 25 predicted proteins | sample 356161 | NCBI WGS metagenome assembly CENJ01 (sample SAMEA2619531, study PRJEB7988) | marine metagenome | biome: marine biome (ENVO:00000447); feature: surface water layer (ENVO:00002042); material: "saline water (ENVO:00002010), including plankton (ENVO:xxxxxxxx)" | depth 5 m | reverse complement strand
CCGACCACCCATTCTGTAGGAAACAAACCTTGGAGATAACCATGCAAACGCGAGCTTCAACAAACCATCTTTTTGACCTTTATCAACCCTTAAATAATATGTTGGCATTTAATCGACTGCCGCAGCACACAACACCAACCGCAGACGTTCGGAAGACTGAGACCGGCTATCAGCTCCAGGTCGACTTACCCGGCTTTAATAAAGACGAGGTTTCGATAGAGCTGAAGGACCGCGTCCTCAGCATCAGTGCTGCGCATGAGGAAACAGAAGACGAAGAGAAAAATGCATATATTGTCCGCGAAAGAACCACTCATTCGTATACGCGGCGATTTAGCTTACCAACGCGCATCAACGTGGAAGACATTGATGCAGCGCTTGAAGACGGCGTCCTAACGGTAAAAATCAGCACCAACGACGACACCGGAGTTCAGCGCATTAGCATTGCGTAAGCCGTCCTTATGAAAGGCACTGGCGCGTGGGACCTTCGCGGGGTACTTATGAAAGGTACTTGTGGAAAGCACTTGTGGAAAGCGTGTTTAAGGTCACTTATAAGAGCGCTTATGGAAAGCGCGTGCAAAAAGTGCCTATAAAACTCGCAAAAGAAGTGGGTTCGATAGAACGCTTTATCGAACCCCTTTTTGGCGTGACCTGCTTAACAAAGCCTTTTCTGCACGTCTGCTTTATTGAAACTGATCGGTAAGACCGGGCTAGCCGGACCGAGCCTTATCGATCCTCACTTTATTGCTCAGCGGCAGCCGCACCCAGACGTTCACGCACAATGCGACGTAGCAACTTACCCGTCTCGTTGTAGGGCAACTCGGGCCAAACTTCCCAAAACTGCGGTACCCGAGAACTACGCATTGTTTCTTTAACGTAATCCTGCAACGCCGAAATTTCGGCTTGCTGTCCGACCTTAAAGACAACGGCTGCAGCCACCCCTTCCCCCCACTGCTCATCAGGCACGCCGACGACGGCAACATCGGCTACTGCTGCGTGGGTCAGCAATACATCTTCAATTTCGCCCGGTGACAGATTCTCGCCACCGCGCACAATGATGTCGTCAGCGCGACCAAGTAAAAACAGATAACCCTGCGAATCTATACTGCCCGCATCGCGAGTGGGGAACCATCCTTCGCTATCCGTGACCGGACCGCGCCCCTCGTATTCGCCAGAGACCTGTTCGCCGCGCACATAGATCTCGCCGCGCTCATCCGCGCCGACCAAATTGCCGTCCTCGTCGCGTATTTCAATCTCTACACCGGGCAATGCCTGCCCCACGGAAACAAGTCTGCGCTGCACGTCAGGGTCCTGGCTGGCCGCCGCCGCGCGATGCGCGTCCGGACCTAAAACCGCGACGGTAGAGCTGGTTTCCGTCAGACCATAGGCGTTTGAGAAATCGGTATCAGGGAACAGTCGCATGGCTTTTTGGATAACTGCAAGCGGCATCTTGCCGCCACCATAAGCCAAACTTGACAAACAACTTAAATCTGCGAGAGAGCGACCACTTGCTGCAACGTGCTCAACAATACGCGCCAACATGGTGGGCACAACAAATGCGGTGCTGACCTTGTGTTGCACCACCAGATCAACCCAGGTTTCGGCGTCGAAATTAGGCAACTGTACAACGTGACGGCCGGCGTAAACCGAGCTCATAATCGCGGCTATACCCGCAATGTGATAAGGCGGCACACAGACAAGTGCGGCGTCTCCTTCCGGTGCACCGGCAAACTCTACGGAGCTGAGAATATAGGAAACCAGATGTTTATGGCGCAGCATGGCGGCTTTCGGTTCGCCGGTGGTGCCACTGGTAAATAGCAGTACCGCGATTTCTTCAGGATCCATCGGCCACTCGGTTAGCAGATCACCGCCACTTTGCGACTGTGCCACAAATTCCGGCGAACTCTGGCTAGTAACCTCTGCGTGTTCGCTGAAGCCATTCACACGTGCCGCGTCAGTTACGAGATAAGCTGGCGTCACCCGTTCTAACAGCTTGCCAATTTCTGCGTCGGTAAGACGATAATTGAGCGGCACATAGGGAATACCCGCACACGCGCTGGCGAATAAACACAGCGGTGTACCAAGATTACTGACGTCCAGTTTAACCGCACGCGAAGCCTGACTGGCCAGCAGCTGCCGGCCCTGCAGACGGGCACCGTCAAAAAGCTGCTGATAAGTTAATGACTGGCCGCTGCTGCCATCCGTAAACGCTGGGCGATCGGGGAAAGCTGAAGCCGCCATCTCCAGTAGCATCATCACATTCATGGTGTACGCCTAGTCGGTCTTGGGCAGTTGTTTGGTATCTTTTTGTAAGAGCAGGTGTCCGCCAATGGCCAGGCCGCCCGCGCCCGCTTTGACGCAGAGCACTTCCAGGGTTTCGTCTGCGTCGATGTAGCGTTTGCCCATTACGATGCCAACCGCGTGGCCTGGATCAACGTCGCCGGTTTTGGCTGCGTCCGCAGCACTCGCCATAGGTGCGCCGCCACAAGTAATTTCAATGTCGCCGCTTGGTGCGGAAACCACCATGACTTCGCCATCACAGACTGTACTTTTTAGTCGGTCACCGGTTTTAAGCTCTGGCATCAATACTCCCCTCATACCGTTTGTAGATTTCCCGAACGCTCTGATTCTAGGCGAGCCTTGCGCAGATGACAAAATATCCTCTTCCACCATTGCCCCATGGCGGGTTTAATGGGCGCGGGAAAATTTGTTCAATCTGAGACAGCAAAACCGCTGGTCACGATTTCGGCTTAGCTCAATGACGCTAGACCATGTGCCATCCGAGCTGCAATTCGGCACGTCTCCTGTGCAGATTAATCCGCGTAACAACTAACGCTTGAGGGGAGTGACAATGCGTATCTCAATTTCAATTGGTTCCGCCTATTACAACGGCGATGAATGGCAATCGCTGGTGGACTACACCATGGAAGCAGACCGGCTCGGAGTCGATGAGGCTTGGTCTGCAGAAGCGTGGGGCATGGACGCCATAGTGCCGCTTGCCTACTTAGCAGCTAAAACCGAACGCATTCGTTTGGGTACGGGAATTTTGCAAATCAGTTCGCGCGTACCGTCGATGATTGCGATGACCTCACAAAGCCTGGACACAGTCAGCCAAGGCCGTTTTAACCTTGGTCTGGGCGTCAGCGGTCCGCAGGTCGTCGAGGGCTTACATGGCGCTTCTTTCGCGAAACCACTCAGTCGCCTGCGCGAGTGCGTGGAGATTCTACGCATTGCTCTAGCTGGCGAGAAACTACAGTACGAAGGTGAACACTATCTCCTGCCAAGGCCTGGTGGCGAAGGCAAAGCGCTGCGCCTATCACAGCCGCCACGCCCGGATTTACCGATTTATCTGGCTACTTTGGGGCCCAAGTCGCTGCAGATGACGGGTGAGCTAGCAGACGGTTGGTTGGGCACCTGCTTTATGCCGGAACAGGCACAGGTTTTTCTCGACGATATTAAAATGGGCTTGAATCAGGCCGGGCGCAGCATGGCTGACCTGGATATTCAAACTGGCGGTTACTTCGAGATGAGTGACGACGTTGAGCGACTGATTGCAGACCGCAAACCCGCGATGGCCTTTACGTTGGGCGGCATGGGTTCTGCCAAAACCAATTTCTACAACGATGCCTATTGTCGCGCGGGTTACACCGACGACGCTAAAGCAGTGCAACAACTGTGGATTGACGGTAAGCGCGAGAAGGCTGTAGCGCGGGTGCCGGACGAAATGGTGCTGCTGACCAACTTGATTGGCACCGAAGACATGATCCGCGAACGCTTGCGAGCCTTCCGCGATGCCGGTGTGAATACGTTTCGGTTAGGTACTGGCGGACAGACCTGGCACGAGCGCACAGACGCGCTGGCTGAGGCTGCAGACTTGATTCAGTCTGAGAGCAAAACCTGGGCAGCTTAATCGCTGTAATTTTGGCTTAAATAGTGTGTTACCTGCGGCGGCAAGGACACAGCCTTGCCTCTACCTGTTTGCGCCGTCCAAATCTTCCAGCTCTGTCTATCTACGCAGGTGTATGGCCCTCGATCCAACTTCTATCAGTTGACCTCTAGCGGTTGACGTCTTGCTGCCGACCGCTTCTTGCTGACCTTTATTTATTTGGTCTATATAGGCAATCTTCGGACTGCAGCCCCCGCCACGCACCAGCAGAAACATCCCAACCATATTGATCTGCTATTAAAGTTAAAGCTCAGCAGCCGGAATTGGGTGCGCAATAATATGTCCCACGATATCCGCTGCCAATACCGGCACTATTTCTTTTGGCAGATTGTGGCCCATGCCCGCATAACTTAGGAATTGAGCGTCGGGGATTGTCGCCGCAGTATGCTCGCCATGTGCCAACGGCAGCAGCGTGTCTTCCATACCATGCTGAACCAGTGTCGGTGCGTAGATCTGAGCGACCTGGTCGGTGCGATCACCCGCGCCCAGTATCGCCATCAGCTGCCTTCGCATGGCGCTGGGATACAAACCGATTTCTTCCAATCGCTGCGCCCGATCACCACTGCTCTCTTCTACGCCACGCAAGCCGGCCTCAGCCTCGCCGGATGGCGGTGGCAAATGCGGCGCATTCGTGGTCGACATGATGGAAATTAAGCTGGCGGTGCGTTCGGGATAAGTGACGGCAAAGGTTTGCGCGATCATACCACCCATGGATGCTCCCATGACGTGGGCACGCTTTACCCCTTGGGCATCCAGCACGGCAGCAGCATCAGTCGCCATGTCCGTTAAGGTATAAACCTTGGTCACCGGTAAACCGATGCGCCACTTCAGCAAGTTCCACCACAACAACGGCTGGCCCATGTCATCCAGACGCTGGGAGGCACCGGTATCCCGGTTATCAAATAAAATGACCCGCAAACCCGCAGCCACCAATCGGCCGACTAAATCTTCGCCCCACATGCGATGCGACGCCGTGAGACCCATAATCATTAAGACCGGAGGACCATTTGGCGGGCCGATACTGGTGTGCGCAATCTGCACTGGACCACTGCTGGTTATCTGCAGCGGTCCGCCCAGTAAGCCCTTAGCAGTGTCCTCTGCCCAGGCGCGCGACGCACTTGTACCCGCCACCGAGACAACAATTAACAGCATTGCAGCTGCCAACTGAAGCCACACACCTCGACGCAGGTAACTTATGTGACCAATCACAAATTGATCCTTTAGGTAGGTGGGTTTTAATTGGGTGCGTTTTGACATTGCAGTGCCCTTTTATTTTTAGCCAGCCACGTATCATGCGACGCTGCCGACCTACTCGGCAATGGGCTTACTACAATTCATACAAATTCCGCTTGTGGCCAAGTATTGACGAAAACGACGTTGCTATGCCCGCATCGGGTTTTTACACTCGGTATCCGCCCAACTGGAGAAGCTCATGCGACTCGGTGCATTGTTCTATTCGGACTTCGAATTATTGGACGCCTACGGCCCGCTGGAAATGTTCGGCTGCCTCGGCGAGGACCTGGAAATCGTCAGCATTGCCGAACAAGCGGGGCCGGTCCGGTCCACGCCCGGCGTCGCGGCCTATGCGGATTTCAGCTTCGCGGATGCGCCCGAACTTGATCTGATTCTGGTGCCTGGCGGCGTCGGCACGCTGGCGGAACTGGAGAACACCGCGTTGTTGGATTTTCTCAAGGACCGCTGCCCTAAGAGCCAAATCACCATGAGCGTCTGCACCGGCTCGGCGCTGCTCGCACAGGCGGATTTGCTTAATGGCCGAAAAGCCACCACCAATAAAATGTATTTCGAAATGGCACGCGGCGTTGGCGCAGCGGTGGATTGGCAGGAGGCCGCCCGTTGGGTCGACGCTGGCCAATACGTCACCTCCTCCGGTGTCTCCGCTGGCACAGATATGGCGCTGGCCATAATCGCGCGACTCTTTGGCAAGGCGCGCGCTGAAAAGATCACCCGCTTCACCGAGTATCAATGGCATCAGGACGCAGACAACGATCCATTTTTGGCGTACCTAAATAAGCCCGAGGCATTGTAGCGCCAGCGGGTTTGCAGACAGGTTTTAAAGCCGCTTTTTAAAATCCGCTTTGGGCGGATCAATTTATGAAAAGCGCTGGCCCACTGCGCTGCTGTGGGCCGGGACCCTGGATAGTTCATGCACGAGCCGACTACTGACCGCCTGCTGCCTGCTCCTCGCCTGTGGTCGGCAGCACCCGGTAAGTAATGGCACCAAACAGCATTTCGTCCCAGGACTGCTGACCCCATGGCACCTCGCGATTCGGATCCGGATTAGCCGGATTACGCGCTGAGTTATCCCACCAAGTACGATGCACAATACGTGTCCCCGCGGGTAGGAACTTCGGCTCAGTCAGCTCATAGGTGGTCTGCCAGTTAAAGTCATAACGCGGCACCGAGAGTAATTTTTCAGAGCTGCCATCGGGATATTCGGCGACAAATTCGGAAGCCTTGCCGCGATAGTGTGCGTGAGGTAGCAGGGTGTAAACCAAAATATCGTCCTGCACCATACGCGCCACGCTCTCTTCGTGATTTGCGGCGCCGGCAGGAATACGAATACGCGGATTCAGCAATGTCATGGATTGCAGTTCGTGTTGCGGCGCTACGTCATACAGATATATGCCTAGATGCGATACATCAGTAGTGGCCCGGCCCGCCGTGGTGTAATGCATTTGGAATTCAATGGTTGAACCCGCGGGCAACAACACCCCGGTATTATCCGGGTAGGGCCGCCCGTTGCCGCCGGGCACGTAGCCACCCAAACTGCCGCCGCTACCACGCTTCAATCGTCCTGTTCGCCGGCCGCTGGTTTCTAATTCGCCAAACGTAGTAATGACATGGTGCAGCACGGTGCGATCGCCAGGAATGATTTCTGTTGCGCGAACCCATACGTCTTCCTGCAGCGGGTTGTTGACCATCTTGTATTTATAGTCAACCACGCCGCTGGCGGGCACATCCTCAGCAGGAATCTCAATGATTACGTCCGGCTCACCTAACGACCACTGAGGCCAGTTGGTTTGTTGCATGGCAAGCGCATCGGCACCCTCGCCGCGAGGTGCGCCGGCTTCGATCCAGTGTACCAGCGTGCGGGTTTGTGCATCGCTTAAGCCACGGTTGTTGCTGAACTCGCCATAATGCGGATCGGCATGCCAAGGCGGCATGCGCTGGGTACGCACCACCTCACGGATCATCGGCGCGAAACCCCGTACCATGTTGTAATTGCTCATCGCCCAAGGGCCGATCCCGCCGGGTCGGTGACAGCTGACACACTTCTCCATGAGAATCGGTGCAATGTCGTCGCTGTAAGAAATCCGCGCGTGCTGCTCGCGGCGCGCCAGCTCTGGAAAAGCCAACGCGCAATCTGTAGACGCCGCGAGTTCGGCTGCCACTGGGCCCAAACCCTGTGCACTCAACTCACCACTTAGGCTATTTTGACCGCCAACAAGTTTACGCAGAATGACATCCGCGCCCGCAGCATCGCCACGGTAGACGTAATGCCAAGTCGCGGGATCGATAATCAGGGTTTCGCCCGCTTGCCGAAGCCGTAACGACTCACCGATAAGCTGAGTACGATCTAGCAAAATCGGCACTTGGCTGGCGTTGTCGCTAAGCTGCGCGGGTGCGTCACCAAGGTCAGAGTTAATAAGCAGAAACTCGACTCCTTGTTCACGATAGGTCGCTTGTAGCGCATTCAGCTGCGCAACGTTGTCCGCTGTTGCCTCGCATTGCGCGCTATGCGCCATGAGTACGATGGCCGGTGCATCGGCAAAATAGTGTAATTCGTGAGATCCGCCGCTTTGATCCATCAACCGAAAATTTTCAACTCGCTCCGACCCCGACGTAGCCACCACATTGGCGCTGGCTAACAGCATCGGCACCGCAACCCAGGCATATAACTTCGTAACAAGCCCGGACTTGTTAGCGCTCCCGTTCGTTTTAGTCATTGGTATTCCTCTCCTCTGTCGCACTTCTAATCTTCTTGTTGTGTAATTCTTACGGTGCCTGCATGGGGCATAGATGGTGCCTGCCTTGCTCGGTCTTACCGTTTGTTTTCTCTTTGCCGGGCTGTCTTTTGTAAGGCTGGGATGTCCCGCCAGCCGCATGCCGTTGGCAAATCTAACGCTGCGCTTAAGCTCCTATATCCCTAAGTCCTGCAGGTTATAGTCACGGATCGCTTGTCTGGCCTCGGCATTCCATTCGTAGCCGACATCGTGCAGCGGCTCGTAACGATACGGCACCTCATTCGGATAACGTTGTTGGCGCGCTGCAATGCCGTAACTGATCACACGCGAACGTTCTGCAATGCGCTCAGCGGTATAGATCTCCACATCATTGTGAATACCGCCACCTTCTACACCCAAAACCGAACTGCGGCGGTGGAATCCCATGTTGACCGTAGTACGCATTTTGTCGCTTGTGTTAGCAAACGAGCCATGGACGGCCTGCCGACTCACGATGGCGACATCGCCAGGATCGCAAATTAACGGCACTGCCTCCGGCAATCGATCCGATCCAACCGCTTCAACTCGCGCTTTAATGTCCATTCTGCCTTTTTGGTGTGACCCAGGGACCACCCATAAACCGTTGGCTGCATCGCAACCGAAGATTTGCGCCATCATGTTGAAGCCGTGCGTATGAGCATCTAGATCCGGGCTATCCCAGTGCGTAAACGCATCCTGATGCCATGCCACCGAGCCACCTAAGCGCGGATGCTTGACCCACATGGATTCGTTAAAGGGGACAAAATCATCGCCGTTGATCGCTGCGGCCAGGCGCAACAAGTCCGGATGTCCGTACAGGCGTAGGCAGGCATCTGAAAACTGTAGCGAGCCCAACACCACTTGCAGCACATACTCCGGCGCATCATCGGGCAAATCGGGTTCTATCATTTTGGCGGGATGGCGGCCATGCGCGTGATCAGTGCCACCCAATGGATCGCTGAGTGGGCGCACCCACGAAAAACTGCGTGCTCGACAGTCCAGACCCAGCGGCGGCCGGCCCTGAGAGTCTACTTTGGCCCCTGGCCCAGCCGGGGCGCGTTCCCAGACTGTCTGAACATCGCGAGCCAGATCATCTAGTTCGTCCTGTCGCAACAGACCGGTCAACACGTAAAAGCCATACGCATCGTATGCCGCAAGGATGTCCGGGTGAATATTGCCGGCGGAGTCGTAACGCAGTGGGCCGCGATTACGTAGCGTTAACGCTCGTGCAGTGCCGTCGGCCTGATAGGCTGCCATAGCCTCCGAGTGATCGCCGTAGTCGGTTGCCGCCACGGAATACATTGAAAATGCCATTATCTCCTCCTCAAATCGGTCCGGACCTGCCAAGGACCGCTTGTATCAATCAGACAGAAGGGTCGAGCGGTCTCGTCTTTGGGCTTCACGCATACACTGCTGCGGGCCTTTTTCGCAACTAATGCGACTAACGCAGCTTTGGCTCAGGGCACAGACTTGTTTCGTTATCGATTCCCCTGAATCGAACCTCTCGCCTCGGATCCCGTGCAGGCCCTAAGCTTGTTCGTGGGACGCTGCTGACGTAGCCTCCGCCGTTTCCACAAAGAGGTCAAGCCTGATAGTCGGCGCGCCCTCGCGCCGGAACGGTCAAGCCTGAGTTAGTCGGCGCGCTCCTCGCGCCGGAGTTGCAACGCGCTTACCGTCGCTGCGTGAGACGCCTCATCAATGTGATAGCGACGAATCAGAAAGATCGACAAACCCCAGAGAATAATCACCGTGGGTACATAAGTGAGGGTTAAATCGTAAATCGCCTCAGGCGGAACATCATTTAGCTTTGCGCCTTTTGGAAAAGCCGCCACCATCAACAATACGCCTGCCATAAAACCGCCAATGCCCTGTGTACACTTCCGGATAAACGAAACACCCGCAAAGAAAACGCCTTCAGATCGCCGGCCAGTTTTGAGCTCAGCATCTTCCACCAGATCAGCAATCATCGAAGTAAACAAGGTTTGAAAAACGATGATCAGAGCAACATCAAACACTGTAACGCCCAACACCAACGGAAATAAAATCGGCTCGTCGTTGTCTGGCATGACGCCGAGTATGCGCAGCAGATACATCAGCGGCTGAACGGTAAACGCCAGTATGCCGATGGCTATTGCACCGTTACGTTTGCCCAGACGCGACGAAATGATTGGCGACAACAACCCAGCCATTAGCGCCGAAATCACTACAGACGCTGAGATGTAGCCAATTTGCTGGGTAGTAAAGCCCCACAAAAAAGTTTGCAGATAGTAATGCAGCGCGGCGGTCAGACCACTCGCTACGGCAGCGAACATCGCAGACCCAAACAACGCGCCAAACTGCGGTGTAACCAGGGTCTCATAAATTTCCTTATACGCTCTGGTTATACTAAGAAGCTGATCTGGCGGTGGCAGTTTTAAATGCGGAATAAAACGATGCGTGCCGATCGCCGTGATAACGATTACGGTGAACATTACGCAGCTTGCGACCAAACCCATTTGCCCATATCCGGCCACGTTAAAAATGCCCTGCGGGTCATCAGCTGTCGGGGCCAGTAAGACGATATTGACGAAGGTCGCCATTAACGTGCCACCGGCCCAACCGTAGAAATAGCGAAAGCTCAACAGACTGGTGCGTTCGTTGTAGTCCTGAGTCAATTCTGCCGCCAACGCTGTCGCGGGTACTTCAAACAGGGTCAATAGGGTGCGCGTTAAAATGGCGACCACGACGATGTACGGAAACAAATCGTTGCCCTGCAAACTCGCCGGCGGGTTCCACATGAAGTAATAGGCAATGGCGATGGGAACCGCTGCCGCATAAATGTAGGGGTGGCGTCGCCCCCAAGCAGTACGAGTATTGTCCGAAAGGTAACCCACAGCGGGGTCGCTTAACGCATCGAATACCAACGCCAACAGAAGAGAAGTCGCAACCAGGCTCGCATCTACACCCATCACCTGGCTGTAGAAGATCAGAAAGAAATAATCGAAGCCATTGTTCTTGATACCGTAGGCGACAGCGCCAATGCCATACAGGTTCTTATCAAGCCAAGTTAAGCGAGGTGTTTGAGCCAAGAGTATTTCTCCTTTTGTACTGCCGGTATATCAAATACCCGTAGCAACCCTGGTATGCAACAGGACCGCCTGCGAATGCTCGCGATACACGGCTCATTATGCGCGGAATCTAAATTTTGAGGCCAGCAAAAGATCACGGTGTTGAAACGAGATGAAGCAAGCATCTGCCTGGCCACGCTGGTAGGCTTTTAGCTATACGGGGAACGTTATACAAACATAGGAGATCACCCATGACCCAGAGACTTGCAAATAAGGTGGCTTTAATTACCGGGGGAACGAGTGGCATCGGCGCTGCCACGGCGGAATTGTTCATTCATGAAGGCGCGCAGGTCGTCATCAGCGGCCGTTCTGTTGAAAAGGGTCAGGCACTGGCGGACCAACTGGGCGACCGCGCTATATATGTGGCGGCAGATATTACCCAGGAAGCCGATATCAAGGCGTCAATAGATGCCACGGTAGACGCTTTCGGCAAGCTCGACATTTTGTTTAACAACGCCGGTGGACCTGTCGGCGCTCCCTTGGACCAATTGACCAGCGAGCACATCAACTACGGTGTCAGCTTGCTGCTTTCCAGCGTGATTCTTGGCACACGCTATGCGATTGAGCCCTTAAAAGCAGCTGGCGGCGGCTGCATCATTAATAATTCCAGCATCGCCGGTTTGCGCTATCGTCAAGGCGATCCGTTGTATTCGGCGCTTAAAGCGGCCGTAACGCACTTCACGCGTATGTCGGGAATTGAGTTAGGCCCACATCAGATTCGCGTTAACTCGATATCACCGGGTGCGATTGCAACGCCTATTTTCTGGGGCGGCAGTGCGCGGGCGAATACTCTGAGCGATGCAGACAACGAACGAAAGATGGCCAAACTTCAGGCCAATCTGGCGCGTTCGGTGCCGTTGCAGCAAACCGGGTTAGCCAGCGACATCGCCGAGGCGGCACTCTATCTAGCCAGCGATGCCGGCCGCTTTGTGAACTGTCACGACCTGGTAGTGGATGCGGGACGTACTTCGATGTTTAACGAGCCCAACGCCTAAACCGTTCTTTTCTGGGATGAGATGTGCCTGCTAGCTCGGATGCAAAAGCTGCAGGCCTTTATTGCTGGCATTAGAACGCGAGCGGCGGTCTGGATTCGAGGCGAAAAGACCACCAGTGATCGGCACGTGGCTGATCTGCGCCTCGCCCGGTCTTCGCCGCGCGAGCCGCCCAGGCGATATCCAATTCGGCTGGGTCGGTGACCCGCCGCAGAACTACCGGATAAATCTTTCCGGCAATGCGAATCCGCCCCTTATCCGGCCGCGCCAGTGCTGCTGTTGACCAGTATTTGCCGTCACAGCGCGCACAACTCAAATACAGCTGCCCTTGAGCATCGCTCATGCAGTTGAGATTTACCGACCAGGTGATGTCCGCCTGCACCTCGATCTGGCACAACGGCGCGTCGTTCGCAAAGTGCCAATCCGTAATCGGTGTGTCGATTTGCTCGCCAGACAAAACCGTTCCCGGCGTGCGTTCGCAAGGACACACAGCGATAAAAGTGATCAATGCAGCGCCGATCCCAAGTACGGCGATTGCGCCGACACCAAGCATTACGTTACGCATAAGCTAGCCTCTGCCGTTTGCGGACACCGGCCTCATACGCAGAAGCCTGAATGGAATATTTTTAATAGATTGTTTTATCCATCGCATTTTTTCAACCGGGACTTAAAAGCTTGCGGATAGGCGAGCTAAGCGTATTCAGAGGTCCACGGTAATGCCCGCATCACCTCCGCTTTAGCTTCCGCACCGGTGCCATGACTTACTGCTTTGCGCGTAACGGACACGAACAACAAACCGACCAAACCTTCGAGCGAATCGCAGACACCACTTACTAGTCCTAACCTGACCTGTTCTGAGCGGGCCTAAATCGTAGCTCTTATCTCACACCATGCGGATCATTAACCGTAACAAGCACTACTCTCAAACGCAGATTAGGCGCAAAATTAGCCACCAAGTTCAGTAACGGCTGCACAAACCGACTAGCGTTTTGCAGCAGCGCATTTTGCGAGGAGCGCGACAATGACAGATTCCGAGAACGCGGCAGACCAAACAGGTAGTCAGGCGAATGCCAAAGCCGATGCACAGCCAAACGCCAAAGCGGACAGCAGCGCCTACCAAGAACCCAAACTCGCGCCGCTGCTCGGCCGCGATATCGCTATAGCTTTAGCTGCGCTTTCAATCTGGGCCGCGGCGGACGCATGGTACGTAGTGAGCGGTTTAGGCATGGCGGCAACCCTCGCATTTTTAAATGCAATCGTAGTGGGATACGTGGTAGCAGCCATTGCTCACGAATGGGGGCACTACGCCGGCGCACGCGCTTCTGGCGCCAAAACGACCCGCTTTAGCCCGCCTACCGCCACCAACTTATTCCGCTTCAAGTTTCACTTTAACGCCAACGACCAACGTCAGTTTCACTGGATGAGTCTCGGCGGTTGGGTGTTTCATTGGAGTCTGTTTATCTTGCTGGTGATCGGCCTGCCGTTTGACACTGTGGGCAGACAAGCCTTAGTCGCTGCAGTTTTCGGTTTTGCAGTTTTTGCGACCTTTATAGAGACCGGCATTTTGCGCAAAACCTTTGGCGGAGCGGACCCGGCAGAGACCTTACAGCAGCTCGGCTCAGCCGACTTCAAGTCCGCACGCTTTGCCGGCATCGCAGGCGGTTTAATCGCCTTTGCCAGTATCGCCTGATAAGCGCGGTAACCCGAAAGCACGCTGCACACTCCTGGCTGGCGTTGGTGCCATGTCTGCTAACGCTTTATTGGCTGGCGCTCTTATCTCAAAGTCAGCTATGCGATGCCGCTCTCGCTGACTAATTCGCCTGCGACTCGAACATGACGCATGACGCGCGTCTGGCTGAAGTCGTAAGGGCGCGCACGATGCAACAAGCATCGGTTATCCCAAAAGACGACGTCGCCGGGCTGCCACTGATGTGTATAAATGCGCGGCGGTTGGCACGCAAAAGTGACCAAATCGGTCAGCAATTGCTCCGACTCTTCTTCTGACAAACCGGGAATTCCGTAGGCGTGCCGACCAATAAACAGCGACGGGCGTCCTGTCTCTGGATGGACTTTAACCAGCGGTCGCAACGGCGGTTCCTGCTCGCCCAAGCCATAGCTCGAGCCTTGCGAAGCCTTATGACCAATCTTCGACTGCGAGTGATAGAGCGAGTGGTATGCACTTAGCGAGGCAATCCTGTCCTTGGTCGCTGCATCCAAAGCGACGTACGCTGCGCGCATATCTGCCCATTCAGTTTCGCCTCCCACTGGTGGCACCACCTGCGCTGAAAGAATAGAAGCCTTCGCAGCAACTGGCATATAGGAACTGTCAGTATGCCAGCCTTCGTTACCGCGCAAAATCTGATAATGATGGTCAGCGGCATCGACCAAGCTGCCATCAGCGCGTCGATTGCTGATGGGCACAGCTTTGCGCTTTGGCACCAACACTTCGATATCACCCATCCGCTGGCCGACTGAGACCTGCTCTGCCTCATCTAAATGCTGATCAGGGAAAATTAACACACCGTATTCCAACCAAGCCGCCTTGATTGCCGCCCAATTTGAATCGTCAACCGCCCCTAATTGAACGTCCGTGACGATTGCTCCCAACGTTGCGTCGGTGGGCGTTATGTTCAGCGTAGCCATGACCTCTCCTCCTTCGGCTCTCCCCAGAGCCAGATTATTTGACCTTGCTCAAGCCGTCGCCTGACGGCTTGAGCCCTAGATTTTGCACATCTAAGTGGCTCCCCGCATCGTTTGCACGGTCTCGCCCTTTCGGCGATTCAAACGAAGACACCGTGGCTATCGCAACTTGTGCTTAGCGACCCTTTGTTCTAGTACTCTTTTTCGCGTTGGCTCTAAGAAAACCCGATAGACAGTAAGTTGTCTATCGGCATGTAGAGCTCTTCCAAATAAGTCACATCCTCTGCAGTCAGGTCAATCGCCGCCGCGCCAACCAATTGCTCCAACTGGCTGACTTTGGAAACGCCGACTATCGGTGCGGTGACGCCGGGCTTTTGCATTAACCAGGCGAGCGAAATCTGCGCAGGTGTTTTCGCATACTTGGCAGCGATCTCTATTACTCGCTCGGCAACGGGAAAAACATGATCGCCGCGATACAAGCCCTCAGTCCGCGCACGGTCCTGACCCTGCGAGCGGTTGGTGCTGCCACCCCCAAATCCGCCTTGATAACTGCCTGCTAAGATACCTCGGGCTAGCGGCGACCATGGCGTCAGCGCCACACCGGTCTTGATGCAATAGGGGTTCATTTCGCGCTCTTCCTCGCGGTACACCAAATTGTGGTGATTCTGCATAGAAATAAACTGGGTCCAACCATTCTGCTTAGCAGTCAGCTGCAGCTCGGCAAATTGCCAGGCAAACATGGACGAGCCACCTAGATACAGAACCTTGCCAGCCTTGACCGCATCGTGCAGCGCTTCCAGCGTTTCTTCGATGGGTGTTTCAACGTGCCCAGGAATTGCCTGAGGATGGCGGTGGATAACCAGGTGGTCGATGTAATCATGGCCGAGGCGCTGCAAGCAGGCGTCGATGCCCTCGCGGACATGCTTGCGTGACAATCCGGCCTGATTTGCACCGCGCCCCATGGGCATCGCGATTTTCGAAGCAAGCACATACTCATCTCGCGGTAACAGCTCTTTGAGCAGTTGCCCGACCACAATCTCACTGGCACCGAGGCCATAGACATTGGCGCAGTCGAAGTAAAACAAACCGTGATCCAACGCAGCCTTAAAAATCGGCCGAGCTTCATCGGCGGTCAACGTCCAGTCGCCCTGGTGGCCGCGCCCTGGCTCGCCAAAGTTCATGGTCCCCAAACACAACTCAGATACCCGTAATCCGCTCTTACCCAACTGCACTGGCTGCAACATGTTTTTCCCCGTTGATTCTCTTTCTTCAACCTGTCTCTCATGGCACCGCTTGCCAAGCTAGCACTGCCAGGAGTTGATCAAGTGTTCCGCTACTCGATTACTTTACCCAATGCTTTCGCATCCTCCGCGTATTTCGCATACGAATCTTTGAGCGTTGCCGAATTCAAGATCACCTCAGCCGCCAATTCGTTGGTTTCGGCATCGATGACTCGGGTCATAATCCAGTTTGACTCGGTGCGCCGACTCTCGCTTAAGGCAATAATCTCGCGCTCTAAAAGATAAGGATGATCGACAAACAGCGGGCCACGCAGCAGCTTAATTTCCTGCCCTGCAAACAGACCGACTGCTGGTCCACGACTGCGGAATCCCGAATGGCCGCTGGTGTATTGAGTGAGCACACTGATCATTTCCAATGGAATAACCGGACGTCCCCAAGGTGACGCTTTAGCCCCCTCTGCGTCGTAGTAAGGGTGCATCTCAGTGATGCGCTGCAGCTTTTGCTGCAGCGAAAACGGGTACATATCGCCCATATGCTGGTCATACGGCATGCTTGCCGCCTCAGGATTAGCAGCGCCCAATTGCCCAACATGGAGTTCGCTGAGGATCACCAACTGCTCGGAAGGGCGTAACCGCGCGCGGCGTTGGTCTAACTCGGTTTCGCCGTAGTCAGGGCCAATTGAAGCGGTGCCCATGAGCACTGACGTGCCGTCTGCTTTCTCCGCCGCAATACGAATCAAAGTCTGACCGGGTTCAGGCCGCTGCACCTTGGCCCGCACTGACTCACCTTCTACCACCATATTTTGGTAATGCGCGCTGATGCAGCCACGCTCAAACCAAGCGTCGCCGAACACTTCGTGCAATAAGGGGACAAACTGGCTGAAGTGGGTTGGGCCCTCGATCGGCGCGCCGGCGAAGCCGAGATCTTCTGCCATGGCGTCGTCGTGAATCGATAAGTGACCGTCATAGGTTTGGTCACCAAGCATCTGTCGGGGCTGGCGTATCTCACCAGCCAGCCAATTGATCTCCATCGTCGCTTGTTCCGTCATCGTGTCCCCCTCTCTAGCATTGCGTTTGGGGTAATACTAAACCAATCCATAAAAATTTGGATGCGGTTGGATTATCATCAGCCTTCGTCAAATCAAGGGAGAGAATGGTGAAGAATCTTTTTTCAGTAGAAGGCAAGGTTGTAGTCGTTACTGGCGGCTCGCGGGGCATCGGCGAAATGATCGCTGCCGGCTATTTAGCCAATGGTGCCAAAGTTTATATTTCCTCGCGCAAAGCAGACGTCTGCGACGCCACCGCGAAACGCCTTAGCGAACAATTTGGCGGCGAGTGCATTTCATTGCCGGCAGATATGGCGAACCTAGAGGGCATCGACGCGTTTGTTGAAGCGTTTGGCAAACACGAAGACCACCTCGACATTCTGGTGAACAACGCTGGCGTAGCCTGGGGCGCGCCGCTGTCAGAGTTCCCGGAAATCGGCTGGGACAAGGTGATGGACACCAACGTGAAAGGCGTCTTCTTCTTGACGCAAAAACTCTTGCCTTGGCTAGAAAAGCAGGCGGAATCTGAGTCACCCAGCTATGTGATTAACGTTGGCTCCATCGACGGCATTAAAACCCCGGTGTTTGACAACTTCTCGTACGGCCCGTCAAAGGCAGCCGTACACCACCTGACCCGCGTACTAGCCGCTCACCTAATCAAACGTAGCATTATTGTTAACGGCATCGCGCCAGGACCCTTCCCAACTTATATGCTGAGCACCGGCGTAGGTGCCGGCGGCGATACCGAAAACACCGATTGGGATGCGGTTGGCCGCGGCAACCCGCGCGGACGCGTCGGCACAGCGGAGGATATCGCCGGATTGGCTATCTTCCTGAGTTCCAGAGCATGTGGCTTTACCGTAGGCGACGTGATCACTTGTGACGGCGGCTCGGTGGTTTCATAGGATCTGCTAGAAACTAGCTCAAACCCGTCGCACACATACCGCTGACGGGTTTGAACCGCTCTACACTGCCATGTGCCAAATTTTCTGGTGCCAGTTCTTATTTCGTCAGTTCTTGTCAGTACGATTTCATGGCCAGCCTTTGGCGGCTTTTGCCACGGCTAATCCCAGCAAGCTACTCCCTAGCCTGAATACCCTTCGAGTACATCGTAACCAAGCGTCGGTCTTTCGCCCAATTGGCATGCGCCGCTGTGGCTTGCGTGTCGATTTGTGCCAACACCGCCTGCACCGCGATATCACCCTCTTTCAAGGCGCGCAGTGCTGCTGCGTCAGCAGGTGGCTGATAAAGGAAAGGCACCAAATCGGCGATCACCTTGGCGGCTTGCGTAGTACTAACGACCTCTCTATATCGCGCCTGCGCGTAGGCCACAAAAGCGATATAGATATACAAGGCTTCACGCAGGCCGAAGTAAACCACTTGGCTCGCGTCCACTTCGGCATCAGCCGGCAGTCGGACTTGGTCAAAGTGCGCGCGCCCCTGACTGAGCTCGCTCAGAAAACCCGCCGGCTTGGCGCTGAGAACAAGACCTGTAGCGTTGCGATGGACATTGAAATACTGCGCATCCGTACCGCGTCCAGACTTGATCACAATGTGCGCGACGCTGGCTGATGCCGCGACCCAGGTCTTATAACCATTAATCAAAAAAGTATGCGCTGCCGAAGCGCTTTGTTCCCTGGCGTGGGTCACCCCGGGCAATGGGGGTTCTCCGCGACGATCCTCGGAAACGGCTAATGCCGCCCAACCGGGTTTGCCTTCAACGCGAAATGCTTGCTCAGCAAATGTCTGTCGTACCGCGCTTTGGTAGCCCGCCATAAACACCCATGCCAACCGATCGGCCAGCACACCCCCTAACACCGCCATATCCAGGTGGCTTGATGCGACAGCTACATGAGCCTGCCAGACAGCAAGATAGTCCGTCTCGGCTGGCAAGGCGTTAGCGGACAAAGTTTGTTCTAGCATTTGGCTTATATGGTCGCGAAGTGCAGCGGCGTCAGTAACAGGCGCGATAGGCTGAACGGTTTGCATGTCGGAATCCTGATTGGTTTAGGCTTTGTTTTGCTCATTCTGATCGTGCTGCGGTTCAATGTTAGCGCCTAATTTGGGCTGGGGTCATCAATAAAGCTTTACCAAGAGCGCTTTTTAGTGTGTTTTGACTGGATTCAGCTATCGAAAGAGCGGGGATTCCGTAAATCGATTGGAGGCGCGGCATAGCAAGAACACCGTTAGAAGGGAGCTAGGACGGAGGGAGAACGAAGATAAAACAGCAGTAGCCAGACGCGACCGGTTAGCCAGGCAACAAGAATATACCGATTAACACGGGTCAGAACCGACTAACAATGGACCCAGTAGATAGCGATAAATCCACTGCTCTGAGGTTGTATCGGGCAGCTCCCCGCACGCCTAAGCAAGCGTCTTCGTTTCCAGGAAACTCAATCAACCGTCAAATTTCCCCGTTTGCCGTACAGATAACCGCGGGTCGCGGGTACGCCATCACCGCCTTTGCTAAGCTGCCACTGCTGCACAGCGAGGCCGCCAATTTCAAATGCGGTACGACAAACGGCTAAGTAAAACTCCCAGACTCGGCAGAACCTTTCGCCCTTGGCTTCGGCAAATTTTTCGCGATTAAAGGCGAACCGATCTGCCCACTCTCGCAAAGTCCAAGCATAGTGCTGGTGCAGAATTTCGACATCGTGAACGGTTACTCCTGCATGCTCGATCGCCTGAGCAACCTCACTGAGTGCGGGAATATGCCCACCGGGAAAAATGTACTTTTGAATCCATGGATTGACCTGGCCTGGCGCATTAAGCGTGCCAATGGTGTGCAGCAACGCAACCCCGTCGGACGTCAGATTCTGCAAAACACTTTCGAAAAAACTATCGTAGTGCTTGCGACCTACATGCTCAAACATGCCAACGGAAACGATTCGGTCGTACTGCTCATGATGTTCGCGGTAGTCCTGCAAACAGAACTGTACCTGATCGCTCAATCCCGCTTCGGCCGCCCGCTCACTGGCGACGCGTTCCTGCTCCTCAGACAGCGTAATGCCGGTCACGCGAACACCGCAGTTGCGCGCTAGAAAAATCGCAAGGCTGCCCCAACCGGAGCCAATATCGAGCACATGTTGGCCAGGTCTCAGCCTGAGCTTCCGGGCGATGTGTTCACACTTGTAACCTTGTGCATCCTCAAGCGTATCGTAGGTAGATTGAAAGTAAGCACAGGAATAATGCATGTCTTCGCCCAGCATCGCACGGAACAACGGTTCATCAAGGTTGTAGTGGTGCGCCACGTTTCGCTTACTAACATGCAAGGAGTTACGGCTACGCAGACTAGCTTGGACAGCCCGCAAAGCCAATTTCGCTAACGGCTGATGTAAGTTAGGCTCAAAATTTTGGCGCAATGCATACAACAACTCGTACAGCGCCTGATGGCCGTCCACATCCCAATCGCCACGAATATAGGTTTCGCCTAGATTCATTTGCGGGTTACGCAAAATCTTTTGCAGTACACCCTTCTTTTTAAGGCGCCAATCGACTACGCGCCCACAACGTCCAAGCACTTCGTGACTACCATCCGGATTGATTAGGTGGAGCCGGTTTTGATGCATCTGGCCGTCTAGCCAGCCAATAAGCTGATCATTATTTTTCACTCTTAGCTTCCCATATCGATGGCCGTAGTAGTCGTTGATCTGTACCGCTGTGTCTCTAAATACCCGTCTAGTTCACTGTCCCTCTCTTTGACGACCTATCTCTCTGACCGCTCGTCTCTCTGACCGCCAGCTAGGGCTCAGCCCAGCTGTCTGTTCCGTTATCGGCATTAAGAACACGCACACAATCGACTGGACTCTTATCTCACCAACCGACTGTCTCACCAACCGTCTCCGCTTTGTCTCTTATACAAATCCCGCAACCCACAAGAAATATCTTCGCAGTCCTAAAGGCTCCCAAACAAACCGGACAGACAGCGAATACGTCATTTGGTCGGACACATCATGTTTTGACACATAAGAAGAGGCGTTTTTAGACTGAGATACGACCCGTGGCGCTGTCCATCAAGCTGGGACTCATCCCATCAAGCAGCAGTGATTGTCGGGCTTTCGCTGCACGGATCGGATCGTGAGCTGCCTCGACCAACCTGCCATTCGCAAACGGTCGGGTTACAATGTTTGCGCAACGAGAAGAGAAGCAAGAAGAGAGAAGAGAGAAGAGGGAGGAGACAAGCTATGCCGCTTAACAGCGCTATGGTCGGTCGCAGCACTGACTGGTTTGAACATCATGTGGACGCTCGCTGGACCATGGCTTACGCCGCCAGCTTGAGAGACTTCAATCCGCTGTATCTAGACACCGACGCGCAAGCAGTCATCGCGCATCCAATTTTTCCAGTTTGTCTCGAGTGGCCACCCATTTTGGCGACTCGCGCACTGGCCAATAATCAGCATTTAAGTGACGCCGAGGCGCGGCGCGGGATACATGCCGCACACGATTTGCATTTGCTAAAGCCGATCCGTGCAAACACCACTTTGCGCACTCGGGCGACCATGATCGCGATAAAGAAAATTGCTCCTGGCGCGGCGTACACTATGCGTTTGGACAGTATTGATGAGAACGACGATCTGGTATGTCGAACCTATCAGCTCAGTATTTACCGGGATGTCGACGTGACCGGTGGCGACCAACAGAGTGAAGATTTGCCGACACCACCCGTCTTCGATGCGGCAGCAATGACTCCGCACGGCACGCTGTCTATTAGTGCTGGTGACGCTCACACATACACCGAATGCGCGCGCATATTTAATCCCATCCACACCGACCGGGCAGTGGCCCTGGCCGCCGGACTGCCAGACATCATCTTGCACGGCACAGCAACCTTGGCTTTCGCCGTTTCTGCGCTGGTTAACAAACTGACTGACGGTCATCCGGAGCGGGTAAAAAGAATCGGCGGACGCTTCGCGGCGATGGTGCCCATGCCAAACGAGCTAGTTCTCCAGGTGAGCCCAACCCGAGCGGATCCGCTGGGCAGTGGCGTCGGCTTTCAGGTTCTTAATCAAGCCGGCGAAACCGCCATCAGCAGAGGCTTTTTCACCTATGCATAGAGACGAATACATCCAATATGATGCGCTGGGCCTGGCGCAACTGGTGCGCACTGGTGAGGTCAACCCGCTCGAGTTACTGGCCGCTGCAGAAGCCCAGGTCAATGCGCTCAATCCGAGGTTAAACGCTGTGGTTACGCCGCTATGGGAGCGAGCGCGCCGACAAATAGAAGCCGGTCTCGCCGCCGGACCATTTCATGGCGTACCCCTGGTTCTAAAAGATTTGGGGCAATATTTCGAAGGCACAGTCACCACCGGCGGCTCACGCCTATTTCGCGATGCAGTCGCTGACCATAACTCGACTTTGACACAACGCTATCTCGATGCGGGGCTGGTGATCTGCGGAAAGTCGAACACACCGGAATTTGGCCTCGCCACCACCACCGAACCAGTCTTGTTCGGCCCTGCTCGTAATCCCTGGCACACGGACTATTCGACTGGCGGCTCCAGCGGTGGCGCCGGTGCCATCGTCGCATCTGGCATGATGCCGGCGGCGCATGCCTCTGACGGCGGCGGCTCAATTCGTATCCCTGCAAGCTGTTGTGGTTTGTTCGGTCTTAAGCCCAGTCGCGGGCGCGTACCGTTAGGCCCGGCGGCTCTAGAAGGCTGGGGTGGTCTGTCGACGACTCACGTCGTCACTCGCAGCGTGCGCGACAGCGCCGCACTGTTAGACATCAGCGCTGGTGCAGAAGTCGGTAGTCCCTATGTTGCACCGATGGTTGCAAATAGTTTCGCCAGTGCCCTGGAATCGCCGCCGACTGGCCTGGTGATTGGTCTATGTACCAAGCCCTTCAACGGCGCTGCGGTTGACCCCGAAGTGGTCGACGCCTGCGAGCAGACTGCACGCTTGTTGGAGAACCTCGGCCACACCATCGTTCCGCTACAACCAGATCTCGACCCGGAAAGCGTCCGCGGCGCGCACGGTATTCTGGCTGTCAGCCATATCGGCGCGCTGGTCCAAGCGCGTGCAAGCGCGTTAGGCCGTGCAGTTCGCGAAGACGAGGTAGAGCGGGTGACTTGGCAAAATGCAGAATCAGCAAAACTCATCAGTGGTGCAGACTATGCTGCCGCAGTGCATCAGATCCATCAGCATGGTCGCGTGATCGAAAGCCTGTTTGCCAAGGTGGATGTGCTGCTAACGCCTACCATGGCGTGTTTACCGCCACGCTTAGGCGCCCTGGACATGATGAGTGAAGACTCAGACAGGTATTTAGAGCTGCTGTATCAGATGATTGGCTTTACAGCCTTGTTCAATGACACCGGCCATCCTGCTGCGAGCGTGCCGTTGAACCTTTCGCAGGCGGGCTTACCCATCGGCAGCCAGCTGGTGGCAGCCTACGGAGATGAGCGGCGCTTGCTACAACTTGCCGGGCAAATTGAAGCAGGTCAGCATTTTACCGAAGTGCAGCCGCTCAAAGCTTTAGGCTAACGCGCGGCGGCGTTAGACCGGGCACTCGAACGCCTTTAGCCGGCACGTAAGACGGCACTTTAGACGGCAGGTAAGCAAGGACTTTAAACAGCCCTTTAAAAAGGCCGTTGATTGTTGGTCTGCCCGCACCAGCGGCTCGCGCTTAAATGCGGCACCAGGGCGCTGAGCGCCTCTTGCGTGCCGATAATCTCTAACGCCTGTGCAGCATAGGCGCTGACATAGCGATTGCTGTCGGTAAGTGCTGCAGCTAACGGGGCCACTGCAGGTTTGATTAATCGTTTTTTGCGCCATGCTGCGAGCCGCACGAGAGACAAGGCCGCGCTAAAGCGCACCTCAGACTCAGTATCCTGCAAAGCGTCGATTAACGCCTCTACCGACTTGCGTGTTGGTCCGGATAACCCGAGGGCTTCAGCCGCAGCAATACGCACATGCACATCCTCGTCTTGCAATGCCTGCGACAGTGCGGGATGCGCTTTACTAGAACCGATTTCACCCAGCGCGAAAGCCGCATGCTTGCGCCCGCGCGGATTACTTGCAGCCACAGCCTCACACAAACCCGACAACGCCAACTCACCTACCTGAACCAGGGCATGCGCGCAGTGTCGCGCGATGACGTCATCGCGCCAGCGCTTACCGTCGTCTGCATACCGCTTTGTATTATCGTTAGGTTCTGGATTACTGCCTAATCCATTCAGTAAATGATGCAGCGCGTCGTTGCTCACGTTGCGGCCTTTTACACGTGCTATTTCGCCCAACTGGTAAGCAGCGCTCAAACCCACCGTTTCCTCTTCGTGCGCCAATTTCACAAAAAGATTGGCGGGAGTTGCCTGAGCATCAATCCGTAGCGGTTCCTTCTGACCATGCAACCAGTTCCACTGACTATGCCAAACTGCATTCAGATCGACGGCGGGACGCTGCCGCGGCCGTCGCCAAGGGCGTACCGATGCGGTATCGCACTGCTTAGTGGGCATTGGCGGCAGCAGCCGGGTAAACTGGAACTTCAGCATGTAGCGATGTGAGTCTGTGGTATTCAACATCTTGCGATGCCAGATATCGTAATGGATCAGCAGAAAAGAGCCGGCGTCGCCATCTTCTGCAAACGGCTGATATGTACCGTTTGGCGGTTGCAAGCCATATTGTGATCCTTCCAACGCGCCGGTAGGTCCCATATCGACCGGTGTACCCTGCGGAAAATACATGAGCATGACCCACCAAGGGCGATGATTTCGCACTCTGCGGGTATAGCCCCAATAACTGTCCTTATGAAAAGTTTGCTCTTCGCTACCGGATGGATTGGCATGTAACGCTCGATGCGGATGGAGGACATACGCGTCACCTAAAACCGAGGTCAGCGGTGCTGTCACTGCGGCATCGCTGAGAAACTCATGTAGCTCCGGTATCAGCGGCAGTAGATTATTACCAAAATGGCCTGTACTCGTCTGCGCAGCGTGCAGCGCGGCGAAGATGCGTTGGTGATAATCGGGAGATAGTGAAGACTGAAGCCTAAGAAATCCCTGCGCCAGGAACTGTCGTAACTGCTCTTCGCTGAGCGCGAATGGAATGGATGTTTGATTGTGCGTCCGCGCCTCCGACGGATATGTGGTCATGTTCCCTCCTCTTGAATCCTTACCTAAATATCCTCTCGACCTAACTTTACTCCGCCACTGACACGCAGCGGGTGCGCAAATGGCCCGAGGCGGCTGCACGGCCGGCAACCCAGGCCGTCTTGTGCATCCATCCATTAATTACGTAATTTGATCCAAATCCGCCTGATGATTGCCTTTCAATGCGTTCACAGAAAACCAGGTTAGCAAGCAGGCAAGCGCCATATAGGCTGATACCCAAACTGGATTACCAAAGGTTGCCAGCAATGCTGTAGCAATAATTGGCGCCAGTGCACCACCGACAATAGCGCCTAACTGATAACCCAAGGAAGCACCGGAATAGCGTACTTCAGTACTAAATAATTCGGTTAGAAGCGCGGCTTGAGGGCCATACATCATTCCAATCAAAAGTTGCCCAACACACAGGGCGAGCGTAATCAGCAGGATATTGCCAGTATCCATGAGCGGGAATACCGCAAATGCCCAAAGCCCCATTAGCAGCGCGCCTGTTTTATAGATGCCGTGCCGACCATGCCGATCAGACCAGGCTGCAAAATAAAACAGCGCGGGTATTTGAATAACCGACGAAGCCAATACCGCAATCAGCATTTCAGAACGCGACATGGCTAATCCATTCGGGTCCGTGCCATAAGAAATCACAAAAACAATGAAAATATAAAACGTAACCTGCACCGCCAAAAACGCGCCAGCGGCAAGGGTTATCTCGCGCGGATACTTAGCTAGGGCCGTTAATACCGGAGAGCGCTGCGGTGCATCCGTTTTGACTTTAGCCTCAGCAGCCTCTTTCACCTGACGGAACGCCGGCGTGTCCTCAAGCTTAAACTGCACGTATAAAGCTAACATGATCAACAGCACACTGAGCAAAAAGGGAATCCGCCACGCCCACTCCATAAAGACTTCGTCGCCATAGCTAGCGGTTACACCAAGGAACGCCAGGTTAGCCAGGATGACACCCATCGGCGCACCAGCCTGAGCAAATGCACCATAAAATCCACGTTTTGTTACCGGCGCAGTCTCGGTCACCAACAACATCGCGCCACCCCATTGGCCGCCAATCGCCAAACCCTGAATAAAACGAAGCACCGCCAAAACCAACGGTGCGGCGACACCCCATTCCGCGTAGCCGGGAAGCAGACCGATCAATGTGGTGGCCACGCCCATCATCACCATTGCGGTCACTAGGGCAGCCTTACGGCCGAGACGATCGCCGAAATGGCCAAACAATATGCCGCCAACTGGACGCGCGATAAAGCCTACAGCGAAGGTCAGAAACGACCAAATCAAACCCACGTAGCGCGGCATGTCCTCGGAATAAAAGACGGTAGGAAATACCAACGCTGCCGCGGTGCCAAAAAGAAAGAAGTCATACCATTCGATGCTGGTGCCGCCCAAAGAAGTTACGGCTACCTGGCGCATGGATTTTTCTGATGTACTCACGATTTACCCTCAACTCTGTGCCTGGTGTGTCACTAATCTGCCCCTACTAAGTTAAGGACCGCCCTCGTCGCGGCCACTCCAAAACAGCTTACTGCTTTTGTTGGCGAGCAAGCTTGCCAGATCTTCCACTAGCGCAGAACGATTTTCTGAATCCGCTTCTACCAAGCGTTTTCTAACGCCGTTTTTACGGTGGTCTTTTACCCACCATTTATACGAATATTTTTACGAGCACTTGTTATCAGCGCTTTTGTAAAACACCTTTAAACGCTTGGTCCCAGTGGCTTTGCGCCGATCTTGCCGCGCTGATCTTTCTGCATCTCTTTTGGATCATTTCCATGTTCCTTCCATGCCGAAGAGATGCAAGCTGCCGGGACCGCGACGCGGGTTAAGCTAGATGCTGGCGGTTCCCCTACCGACGCGTCATGATAACGCAGATGAGCAATCTGTCAGCCCGTTTTGTCGCCAATATGCACTGCACACGACAGCTAATGCTATCGCTCGTCCTGCTCATCAGCGGTAGCGTTAGTTTAAACGGGAGCCCGGCGCAAGCAGACCCGACCCGTGATACGAGCCTTATAAAAATGCGCCAAAATACGGCTCCGCATGCGGAAGCGTTTAAGACAACAACGAACACGCAGAGTTCTGCCACCGTTGCAGTCGCTACCAATTTCCTCGCCACCGCAGAAAAACTCGTCACCGCCTACGCTTCGATCGCACCCGGCCGAATCAAGCTGATTTCCGGTTCCAGCGGCAAACTGTACGCGCAAATTATGCAGGGCGCTCCGATTGACGTGTTTTTGTCGGCAGACCGCGAGCGCCCGCTGCGTTTGATAGAGGCGGGGCTTGCGATAACAGAGACTCAATTCACTTACGCTCAAGGCCGATTAATTTTTTGGTCTAATGTAGACAGCGACCCAAAAGCGAAGCGTACAGACGCGCTGGTCACTGATGCGCTTAGGAACTCGCGACGCATCGCTTTGGCTAATCCGGCGTTAGCGCCCTATGGCACAGCGGCGCAAGACGCACTGCGCCATCTGCAACTGTATGCAAAGAGTCAGAACAAACTTGTGGTCGCAGAAAACATTGGGCAAGCATTCGCTTTTGTTTATTCCGGCAATGCCGATGCGGGCTTCTTAGCGCTGACCCAGTGGCAACAGCGCCCGCTCGCAGGCGGACAATACCAACTTGTTCCTAGCAGTTGGCATAGGCCGATAGCACAAGACGCGGTTTTGTTGCGACGCGGCCAAAATAACGCCCTTGCCGCCGGCTGGCTGGCCTTCCTTGACACCGCATCCGCTCGCGAAATCATTCGCGCAGACGGCTACGTACTGGATTAACTCAAGCGTGTTACTGGTCATACTGAGTCTGGACCCGGCGCGCGGCGTTGCTATAGGCTTAGAGCTACTCTAATGAAACTAACATTGGCTAAAAACGCTAACCAATTCACTTTCTAACCGGCAACCCGGGGGCCACGCATGAATGAAACAAACAATAAAACAAATGCGAAAAACGCTGCAGATGACCAGCCGCAGTGGCATCGCACTGCCTGCATTCTTTGCTCTTTAAACTGCGGCGTGAAAGTGCAATTGAACGAAGCCGGCACAGAAATTGTGCGCACTAAAGGCGACGACGAACACCCCGCCTCGCAGGGTTATCTCTGCAACAAAGCATCGCGCTTAAATTATTACCAGAATCGGCAGGACCGAATTCTGGAACCGCTGCGCCGCACCCCAGCAGGCACCTACGAGACCATTAGTTGGGACACCGCCGTCACTGAGATAGCCGCCAAGCTCAACGCCATCAAAGCCAGCGTGGGTGGCGATAAGGTTTTTTACTACGGCGGGGGCGGTCAAGGTAATCATCTCGCAGGCGGATATTCGCGCACAGTCAATGATCCTTTAGGCCTGAAATACCGGTCGAATGCGCTAGCGCAAGAAAAGACCGGGGAGTTCTGGGTTTCGCACCGGCTATTCGGCGGCTGGAATCACGGTGACTTCGAAGAAGCTGAGGTGGTCATTTTTCTAGGCAAAAATCCCTGGCAATCGCACGGCCTGCATCGAGCGCGGGCTACCATCCGAGAAATCGCCAAAGATCCCGAACGCACGTTGATCGTCATTGACCCGAAGCGCACCCAAAGCGCCGATCTTGCGGACATACACTTGGCCGTCAAACCGGCACGCGACGCTTGGCTGCTGGCCGGTATGGTCGCAACGCTGGTGCAGGAGGATCTGGTTAATCACGCCTGGCTGGCTCAAAACGCACAAGGCTTAGAGTCCGTCACCGACGCATTTATCCATACCGACATTGCCGATTGCGCGGCCAAGTCTGGGATCGAAGAAGCAATCATCCGCTCTACCGCACGATTAATCGCCAAAGCCAAAAGCGTCGCCCTGCTCGAGGACCTCGGCATTCAAATGAACCGACATTCGACCCTAGTCAGCTATTTACAGCGTCTCGTATGGCTGCTCAGCGGCCACTTTGGACGCCCGGGCACCCATTATATTCCGACCGCAATGGCGAAACTCGCAGGTGGTCGCGAAACCGGCACCAGCCCGGTTTTAGGCAGCCGCTTAATCAATGGCCTGGTACCGAGCAATGACGTCGCCAGCGAAGTCCTGGCCGACCATCCAAATGCTTACAAAGCGATGATTATCGAATCGGCCAATCCGGTGCACTCCTTAGCTGATACACCCATGTGGCGAGAAGCCATGCGACACCTGGAGCTCAGCGTAGTCATTGATGTTGCCATGACCGAGACTGCGCGCTTGGCCGACTACGTGCTGCCCGCCACCTCCCAGTATGAAAAAGCGGAGGCTACCTTCTTCAACGCAGAATTCCCGGCAAACGTCTTTCATGTACGCAAGCCGATTTTTGCGGCACCAGAAGGACCGTTGGATGAAGCGGAAATCCACATGCGTCTTGCCTCCGCCATGGGCTTTGTCCCCGACGGCCTCGAAGAGACGTTGCGCGAGGTGCTGGTTAGCGAAGGTCGCGAAGCGTTTCGCGATGAAGTGTTCGCCAAAGCAGCGGAAGACCCACAGATCATGAAAGTTGCCAGCGGCCTGCTGTATCGCGTACTTGGGCCAACCCTGCCGGAAGGCATGCAAAATGCCGCAGCACTTTGGGCGGTGTGTCATCAGTTTGCAGTCGGCGAACGCGAGGCCGTGGAAAATGCGGGCTACAGCGGCGCAGGTATGGATTTAGGCGACGATTTATTTAACGCTGTCGTTGCTGACGGCAGAGCCGTTGTGATCAGTCGCGAAAACTGGGACGACGTTTGGAAGCGAGTGCCTGGCGGCAAGATCAACCTTGCCTTAAACGATTTATTGGAAGTGGCCGCGCAATTGAATGCGGAAGATCCGCAGGAAACCACCGCTGAATACCCGTTTATTTTGGCTGCCGGCGAGCGCCGGGATTACACCGCTAACACCATCCTGCGGGATCCAGAATGGCGGCGAAAGGATTCCGAGGGTGCCTTGCATATTAATCCTGAGGATGCTGCCCGGTTAAATCTGGGTGAAGGATCCTCCGCAAGAATTGCAACACAGCGTGGCAGTGCCACAGTGACTGTTTCTTTAAACGACCGCATGGGCCGTGGCTTTATCTCGTTACCCAACGGGATGGGGCTGGATTACCCGGATGCGGATGGCGAGCGCATAGCAACGGGGACTTCTCCCAACGACCTAACCTGGTCTGCTCTGAAAGACGAGTTTGTCGGCACGCCATGGCATAAATCGGTGCCAGCGCGAATTGAGGCTATCGACTAACCGTTTAGCGGAAATGCGGCGAGGGAAGTGCGGCGAGGGAACTGCGGTTCCCTCGATTACGGCTTCTGCCCTGGCTCTGATCAGAGCCGCTAGCGATCTCTCACAACCACTGGCGGGATCGATCAAAGCACCCGCCTCCATTCCAAGACAGTTCGTGCTATTTACAAGCCAGGCGACGCGGACTCAGACTCACTCCGGCTCAATCAAGAGGACCCCGTCTAACGAGATCCTCAAGCGCCCCAGTTAGCGGCCCTGAAATACCGGTTCGCGTTTCTCAACAAACGCCTTCGTGGCGTTACGGTGGTCTTCGGTCTGGCCACAATGCACATGGTGTGTTGCTTCAAGATCGAGGCAGTCATCGGCGTCACCAGAAGACAACGCACGAGCAAAGTTCTCTTTCATATACCGATACGCAACGGTCGGGCCGCTCGCCAGGCGCGCGCCGATCTCCTGGGCTTTCGCCGCAAGCTCGTCCGCTTCACACACCCAGTTAGTGAGACCTAAGCCAAGTGCTTGCTCCGCGCTGACTCGGTCTGACAAGAAATACAGCTCGCGCGCTTTCGCTGTGCCAATCAGCTGAGACATGAAGAACGTGCCGCCGTAGTCGCCAGAAAATCCAACCCGCGCAAACGCCGTTGTCATGATTGCGTTCGAAGCCATGATGCGCAGGTCACAGGCTAGCGCGAGCGACAGGCCCGCACCGGCTGCAGCACCGGGAAGCGCGGCGATTGTCGGTTTAGGCATGCTGTATAGCTTGCCTGCTGTACTGCGCTGGTTCACACGTTGACGATGGATCGCGCCATCAATGGTGTTATCGCCAACGGTTCCATCGCCCTTCGAGGCCATGCCTTTCACGTCGCCGCCTGCACAAAATCCTTTGCCCGCACCAGTAAGCACAATGGCACGCACCTCCGGATTTAACTCAGCATCCGCCAATTGTGCGGCCAGAGCGCTGGTCATTTCACCAGACATGGCGTTTCGCGCTTCAGGTCGATTTAGTGTCAGGGTTAAGACACCCGAATCCAAACTGGCTAAAAGGTCTTCGGTGCCGGTATCGATAGCTGTACTCATGTTCCTCTCCTCCATAAAAAAAATCGTCTAAGTGGGCTTTTGCAACGACGCCGGACCACTTTCTTGTCCGGCCGTCTTAAGCCCAAAACCTTTGTCCTAGGTGTTATTAGTTTTTCACTTTCCCACGCCAGAGTAAACGAGTGGTAAAGCGTCAGTTGTTTACCAGGCAAAGGCGCAACGCGTGAAGCTTGCAGAAAAAAATATCTTCAGGAGAGGAGAATGAATCAAGTACTCAAAATACGGCATGCAGTGATCGCCGCGATTGCTTTAGTCCTAGCCACATCACAGGTAAACGTCTACGCAAAATCCCTGCCTAAAAGCTCACCGGAACGTCAAGGCTTTTCGGCAGAGCGTCTGCGAATGCTGGATACGCTGGCGCAACGCTATGTCGACGAAGGACGCGTAGCCGGCATGGTCAATTTAGTAATGCGCAACGGCAAGGTCGTTTATTTCAAAGCCACTGGCAGTCGAGGTGCCGAAGCACCCGCTCCAGTCAAAACCGACGATTTATTTCGTATTTATTCCATGACTAAGCCCATAACGGCCGTTGCAGCGATGCAATTGTATGAACAAGGCAAATTTCACCTGGACGATCCAGTGCATAAATTTGTACCTGAATTGAAGGATCTGCAGGTCCTAAACGATGACGGTCAACTTGAAGCCCTGGAATCGCCGTTGACCATGCATCAGTTGCTTACCCATACCACCGGCTTGTCATATGGCTTTGCTGCCGAAACCGATCCGGTCGATACCCGCTATTACACAGCCGACATTTGGGCAGCAAAAGATCTCGACGCTTTTGCAGAGAAAGTCGCGCAGCTGCCTCTCAAATTCCAACCTGGCAGCCGCTGGCATTACTCGATTGCGGTGGATATTACGGGTCTGGTCATACAGCGCCTCAGCGGGATGCCTTTCAATGAGTACCTGGCAAAGCACATTTTCCAACCTCTAAAAATGGGGGATACCTTTTTCGCGGTACCCGCAGCCAAAGCCGATCGCTTCCTACCGAACCATTTTATCAATCCGCAAAATGGCCAGTTAGTCGATATACGAAGAGCGCCCCCGCCGTTTGGGCCACGTGAAGGTGTTGCACTGATCGATTTTGAAAAAGTGTCATTGTTCTCCGGCGGAGCCGGTCTGGTTTCTACAGCGATGGACTATGCACGCTTTACAGAAGCCATGCGCAACGGCGGCACTTTGGACGGCGCGCGAATTTTGGGCCCTAAAACCGTTGCCTATATGATTCAAGACCACCTCGCCGCCAACACCGCCGCAACCGGAATCGGCGAAAATCCTGCGGCGGCGGCGAGTGGTT
>CENJ01035490.1_pt1 | contig 32779 bp, 27 predicted proteins | sample 356161 | NCBI WGS metagenome assembly CENJ01 (sample SAMEA2619531, study PRJEB7988) | marine metagenome | biome: marine biome (ENVO:00000447); feature: surface water layer (ENVO:00002042); material: "saline water (ENVO:00002010), including plankton (ENVO:xxxxxxxx)" | depth 5 m | reverse complement strand
TGGGGAATTTGCCACGGTTTTTTGCCATGCATTGAAAGAATTTTAGGCAAAGAAACTCCCAGAATAAGCATTCTGCGGGCCAGGTATGGAAAATCAAACTCTATGCCGTTATGGGCACATAGCATATGTCTTGAGCCATTGTAATAGTTTTCCAACAGGGACTTAAATTCGAGGAGCAGTTCTTTTTCCTCACCAGAGAAACTTTTTACACGAAACTCTCTTTGCTTTTGTTTGGCCGCAAAAAATCCGACGGATATGCAAACAATCTTTCCAAATTCTGCCCAAATACCTGCTTTGTGATAGAAGGAAGCTGCAGCTTCGCCTTCTTTTCTTTGGTAAGCGGTTTTGTCGTTAAATAATTGTTGTTGTGTTTCGGATAAGTCCGAAAATTCCTCTTTAATAGGAACTGTTTCTATATCGAGAAATAGGACATTATGAAGATTTATCTTTTGTAACATTTTCAGCCATTTCTAGTGCGGCATCCATGTAAATATAAATATCTTCTGTATAGGGATTGCCCTCTGTTCTTTCCCCTTTGAGTTCACCCAGTCGCACAGTAATCAAATTCAACTCAGGAAAAACGATGACATACTGACCCAAATGGCCCCGCTCCATGAATATCTGATGCCCTTTGTAGGTTTCTAGCCACCAACCATAACCATACTCTGGACTCGCTTTAAAACGCGGTTGAATGGACTTGGCGATAAATGTAGAATCTAATATTTGGGTGTTATTCCATCGGCCGTTATTTTTGTAGAGCTTACCAAATCGGGCAAAATCTCTTGCATTGGTTGCAAAACAACAATAGGCTTTTTCCATCCCATTCTTTTCAGAGTCAAGTTCCCATAAAGCATCTTGTTCCGCTCCCATAGGCTGCCAAAAGCTCTTCGATAAATAATCACTTAGTTTTTTCTGAGTGGCTCTTGAAATGACAATTCCTAATAATTGAGTGGCACCACTGAGATAACGAAAGCTCTTACCCGGCTCATCCACAATGGGTTGGTCTAAAATCAATTGAGACAGATCACTAATAAAATAAGACGCAGCTGTAACCGAAAAGGGGTTGTAGTATTTTTCATCCCATTGCATCCCCGAAGCCATAGAAGAAAGATCCCCCACAGTAACTTCTTGGGCATAAGTTCCTTGGAGTTCTGGAATAAAATCAATTACTTTTTGATCCAAATCGTTTATATATCCTTCCATAATAGCTTTGCCCAGCAGAGCTGAAACCATACTCTTCACAACCGAGAAAGAGTTAGATTTGGAGGCAGGTCCATACTCTTGGTAATATTTTTCAAAAAGAAGGCTGTCGTTTTTTATAATGAGATAAGCAACAGTTTTATGTTCTTTGTGATAATTTTCGAGTTTCTTCGAAAGGGCCTGCGAATTATAGTATTGATGTTCTGGCCAGGGCTCGGCAACCTCAGGGGCTTTCACCACACGATTGTCAAAATATTTATAGTCATCCAAGAAAGCCGTGTTGTGGCCCGTTAGGTAGATGACCCCCACACCTCTCAAAAACCAGTCATAGCCTGAAATAAATAATAACCCATAAGCAAAAGCCAAACCGATCAGCAAAGCGGATAATTTCTTTTTCATAAACCAAAATTGAATCGGCCTCTAAAATAGGGAATTTTGTTTTGGAAAGCCTTCCAGTTCCAAAAGCTTTCGTTTCCGCTCCAATCCACCAGAATAACCCACAAGACTTCGATCACTACCAATAACCCTGTGACAGGGGATAGCGATTAAAATGGGATTTTTAGCTATGGCGGATGCAATGGCCCGTACTTTTTTAATGTCACCAAATTTTTGTGCAATTTTTAAATAGGGTAAAGTAGTACCGTGCGGAATCTGATGTAGCATTCTCCAAACCTCCAACTGAAAATCAGTTCCCGAGGGATCTAAGGGAAAAGAAAATGTTTTGCTTTGTTGGATAAAATAGTTGTCTAATTGTTGAACGACGAGGTCTAGGAAAGGGGATGTCTTTTTGGGGGGATTTGAGGGTGCGTCAATAAAATGAATATGGGTCACACCATTTGTACTAGTGCAGATTTCAATCCAACTGAGTGGGCTTTTATACAACGCTTTTTCCATGGATAATGGGAGCTTAAAATAGTCAATTGCTTCGGACTAAAGTTAAACAAAATATTCATAATGTTTTAAAAAGATAGATTTTCAGACGCTATTTTAAGATAATTGGGGTTCCAATAAACTCGCTCCTATTCCGAAGTCTGAAACAACCTTATTGAGAATTGAATTTCCCTTTTTGAGTCAGCTAAAGGGATATTTTAAGCCTCATTATTGAGAAATAGAGCAACCTCTTTGGCATGGTAAGAAGCGATGAGGGTAGCACCCGCTCTTTTGAATGCCATTAATTGTTCAAGCATCACCAATTCATAATTTACAAAGCCTTTTTCGGCTGCCGCCTTGAGCATGGCATATTCCCCACTGACTTGATAGACTGCTAGAGGGCAATGCAGCTTCTGTTTGAGTTCGTGTAGAATATCCAAATAAGCGATGCCCGGTTTAACCATAATAATATCAGCTCCCTCGTCGAGATCTCTTTGACACTCTACCACTGCATCAAAGCGATTACCAAAGTCCATTTGATAAGTTTTTTTATTTCCAAATCCAGGAGCTGAATCTAGGGCTTCCCGAAAGGGACCATAAAATGAAGAAGCGTATTTGGCTCCATAGCTCATTATGCCAACATCTACTAGTTGTGCCGCCTCAAGCCCTTTTCGGATGGATAGAATTCGACCATCCATCATGTCGCTAGGAGCTACAATATCTGCGCCTGCTTCAGCATGTGAGACAGCCATTTGGCTCAATACCTCCACTGTAGCGTCATTCACAATAATTCCTTCTTCCACAATGCCATCATGTCCATAACTTGAATAAGGATCCAAGGCGACATCAGTCATCACTACCATTTCAGGGACTTTACGTTTGACTGTTTGAATGGCGCGTTGCATTAAACCCTCTGGGTTGAGTGCTTCGGTTCCTTTATTGTCTTTTCGAGTATCAGATACTTTAACAAATAATAAGACGGATTGAAGACCTAATTCCCATAGCAAAGCAACCTCCTTTTCTATCAAGTCTAGTGACATACGATAGTAACCCGGCATGGAAGGGATTTCTTCTTTTATATTTTCTCCTTCAACAATAAATAAAGGAACGATAAAATCCTTAGGGTATATTTCAAATTCGCGAACTAAGTTGCGAAGGCTTGAGCTACTGCGCAATCTTCTATTCCTCTGAAGTGGGTACATCATTTTCGTTTATAAGTTCTGTGTTTGTTGGTTCAGTTGTTTCTTGATTGGTGATGGAAAAGGCAATCTCTTCCTCTTTATTTGGGGATTTTTTAAGCGTTCCAGCGATCATAATCAGCATTGAAAATATGATCACAATCAGCAATACTTTCTCGTCAATTGGTTGGTTTTCCAATCCACTAATACCACTTTCTCGCAATTGAAAAAACAACAATATACTGATGAGTCCTCTTGGGGAAAGATAGACCTTAGTACTGGGCGGTATCTTAAATTCACTTACTGCAAAATAGCCATAACGGATTAAAAACATGGCTCCTAAGATAAGTAGCCCGTAGAAGTATGGAACGGGGGACAAAAAGTTGTCTAGAGTGATAGAAAAACCAAAAAATAAAAAAAAGAACGTACGAACCAAAAAAGTAGATTCGCCAGTTAAGACGTGAAAATCGCGAAGTTCTTTGGTTGTCTTTTCACTATCTATATAGGAGCTAAGCGATTCAGGGAAAAAAGCGGATATATTTCCCAAAAACAACCCAAAAATAAAGATGGTTACCAGTGCAGGCAAATGGAGGTATTTCCCAAGTGCATAAAGAAGAATGAGCAATGCGATAATGAGGAAAAACTTAACGTGATGAGTGATGCGTTTCAATAATTGGAAAAGAAGAATTGCGATTAGAAACGATAAGACAACAATACCAATGAGCTGTATCCCTAATTTAAAAAGAGGCTCTGCTGCGATCAAAAGTTCTTGTTTTTGGTACTGACCAAGAGCATAGTTGAAGATTAGAATGCCCAAAATATCTGAAAAGGTAGATTCAAAGACAATAAACTCTTTGTCTTTATCTTCAAGACCAGTGGACGAGGGAATAGCAACAGCACTACTAATAATGGAAAGGGGTACAGCGAGCAAGACAGCTAAATTACTGCTCAAATCAGTCAAAAAAACAATCAGCTGACTAACAATAAATATATTGATAATTAAAATAATCCCTGCAGCCAAACCACCCTTCAAAAGAAGCCCGACATTGTCTTTTTTAATTTGAAGTTCAAGAGCTCCTTCCAAAACAATCAAGATCAACCCCACTGTCCCCAAAACAGCAATAAGTTCATTCAATAACTCTGAACCAACAAATCCCGACCAATCTGCAAAAGCTCGAGCTATTATTCCTGTTCCCAATAAAAGCAGTACAGAAGGAAACTTTGTTTTTCTAGAGAAAGCATCAAACAAGTAGGAAAAGATGATGAGCAGCGGTAGGATGAGTAAAATTAATTTTGTGTCCATTCGAACATAAATTTAGTGGATTTACAACCAATCTCTCGGTTTTTCAAGTACAGCAACGAGATCCGCTTCCTCACTGTTTTTTTCGGGATGATTATCGTATCTCCATTGGACATGGGGAGGAAGACTCATAAGGATGCTCTCAATTCGCCCATTTGTTTTTAGACCAAATAAAGTTCCTTTGTCATGAATCAAATTAAATTCTACATAGCGCCCTCTTCTAATTTCTTGCCACATTCTTTGCTTTGGGGTATAGCGATAGTCTTTTCTTTTTTGAACAATAGGGATATAAGCATTCAAGAAATTATTCCCAACAGCAGTAACAAAATCATACCGATCTTGAAGACTTATTTCTTTGGTTTGCTTGAGATAATCAAAAAATAATCCACCCACTCCACGGGCTTCGTTGCGATGGGCATTCCAGAAGTAGTTATCACATTGTTCTTTAAAAGTGGAATAGAAAGAGGGATCAAATTCATCACAGCTATTTTTACAACATTGGTGGAAATGGATAATATCTTCTTCGATCAAATAATATGGAGTAAGATCCAATCCACCACCAAACCATTGATCTTTGAGGGTTCCCCTCTTATTATAGAGTTCGAAATAGCGAAAATTGGCATGAACTGTAGGGATCATAGGGTTTTTAGGGTGAATGACTAAGCTCAATCCACAAGCATAAAAAGTAGATTTTTCTACTTTAAAATACGTTTGCATACTCGGAGGAAGTGTTCCATGAACGGCTGATATATTGACACCTGCTTTTTCAAATATCGCTCCGTTTTCCAGGATACGGGTTCGCCCGCCACCGCCTTCAGGGCGTTCCCAAATTTCCTCTTCAAACCTCCCCAAATGATCTTGGTGTTCCAGCTTTTTAGTAATTAGGTTTTGTAAATTTTGTAAGTATGGATAGAATAATGCTTTCAATTTTCTAGGAATAATTTTTTACAGCTTCAATGAACGCCTTGGCATGATCTACTGGGATGTTGGGAAGAATGCCATGACCTAAGTTTGCAATGTATCGATCTTTTCCAAATGCATTGATCATTTTTCGTACATCTTCCTGAATTTTTGGAATTGGGGAAAGCAATCGAGAAGGGTCATAGTTTCCTTGCAAGGTAATATTCCCCCCAGAAAGATATCGAGCATTTTCTGCGGAACATGTCCAGTCCACTCCCAAGGCCGATGCCCCCGATTGACTCATTTCACGAAGGGCAAACCAACAGCCTTTTCCAAAAACAATTACTGGAATGTCATCTTTTAAGGCACTGACAATTTGTTGTATGTAGGGCCATGAAAAAGTTTGGTAATCAGAAGGAGATAAAAGACCACCCCAAGAGTCGAAGAGCTGAACCGCATGGACTCCAGAAGTTACTTTAGTTTTCAAATAAGCAATGGTGGTCGCTGTAATCTTTTGTAACAAAGCATGTGCCAATTGGGGTTGCTCAAAACAAAAGGCCTTGGCTTTGTCAAAGGTCTTCGACCCTTGCCCCTGAACAGCATAACAAAGTAGTGTCCAAGGAGAACCAGCAAACCCAATCAATGGCACCCGATTATCCAGTCGTTCTAGAGTTAATTTGATTGCGTCGAGAACATACCCCAAGGCATCCTCCACTTCTGGAATGACAACCTTATCCAAGTCGGCTTGATTTTGGATAGGATGGGGGAGCCAGGGTCCAATTCCTTCTTTCATCTCCACTTCAATTTGCATGGCCTGTAACACTACCAGAATATCACTAAATAATATGGCGGCATCAGGCCCTACTTGATCGATAGGCATAACGGTTATTTCAGCTGCTAACTCGGGGGTTTGACAACGCGTAAAAAAATCATATTGCGCTTTTAGCTTCATGAAATCGGGAAGGTAGCGCCCAGCTTGTCGCATCATCCAGACGGGAGGACGAGGTACTATTTCTCCTGCCAATGCTTTGAGAAATAAGTCGTTTTTAAGCATAATAGTGTTGCATTATTTCCACATAAATGGAGTTATTATTTGGTTGTTTGGCCACGGAGTAGTTTAGGGAATGGGGATGTACTTTTTGGGCAGTTGTGGGACCAATACAAAAACAATGTGATTCTTGAATCTCATTTTCTTGGACATAACTATCCACAGCGGAAGGGCTATAGAACAAAATTCCATCGGGTTTCAATCCCATTGGTTTGGAGTTTAATTTAGATTGGTAAACCTCGTGAATACGTAGTGAAATCTTTGCTTCTTCCAAACGATTCTCCAAGATTGGGAGACGTCTTTTTCCACAGCAATAGCTAAAGGGTTTATTCGAATGTTGCTTTGTAATACGATCTGCAAGCTCGCTTGCTGAAGGGTATACCTCCACGACGGTTGCATGATGCCCTCGCAAAAGTTGGGCACTTCCCTCTCCTACACAGTAAAAAAAAGAACGAGAACAAAGCTCGGAGATGTTGTCTTGTGCCAGCAGAAATTGTGTTGCATTTTGACTGGTTAGAATGATATGTTTCTCCAAAAACACTTCAGGAAAGGGCAGTGGTATGATCGTGACAAAAGGGAATTCAACGATAGAAAAATCCTGTTGAATCAATCGATCCTTGAAATCTGGAGCTAATATTTTTGTAGCAAGCAGTTGCACCTTATTTCGTTTTAAGTTCGGACATTATAGCGGCCCCACCGTTCTTCAAAACAGCCTGAGCTGCTTGCTCTCCGATTTGTTCCCAAGCTTCCTTAGAAAAGTAATTCTCATAAACTGCCTTTTCAGTGCCATCAAGAGAAAACACACCACCTTTAAAGTGCCAGCCATCTTTTGTGGGTCGAAGTAAAGCTCCAATTGGGGCGGTGCAACCTCCCTCGAGTCGTCGTAGAAAATGACGTTCTTGTTGGGTTGCTCTAAAAGTGATCTCACAATTGAGTCGTTTTACGGCAGCAAACGAATCTACTTCATCGGTTCGTCCAACAACACAAATTGCTCCCTGCGCAGGAGCAGGAATCATCCATTCCAGAACTTGACTCGATGTTGGTATTTGGTTAATTCGTTCAAGCCCAGCTTTGGCAAATAGGGCTCCAATCCAATCACTTTCTTTCAGGGTTTGGAGTCGACGTTGGACATTGCCTCTTAAGGTAGTCGTCTGATGTTGAGGATAGCGGCTTTTCCATTGGGCGCTTCTTCGTAGGCTTGAAGTACCTAGAGTCGCCGACTCAGGCCATTCTTTTTCTTTAGAAGTATATACTAATAGATCGGAAGCTGGCCCTCGTTCTAACACTGCCAGGATTGTGATTCCTTTGGGAAACTGCGTAGGCATATCTTTAAAACTGTGCACCGCAATGTCAATGCGTTGGTCTATAAGCGCTTGGTCGAGTGCTTTGGTGAATATGCCTTGGACATTCATCTCATATAAAGGCTGAGTACTATTTTGATCTCCAAGGCTTTGAATTGGAATCAATTCGGAAAGAACTTGCTCTTTTTTCAACTCATTTTGTACAAGTTGGGCCTGCCAAAGCGCTAGGGGACTGGACCGGGTTCCAATTCGAATGGGTGGATTAGACATGAGTGGGGATTTCCAGATCGAAAAGCTCGCGAAGCGCTTCGGCAGTATGATCGGCTTTATCTGGGTTTTCTCTAAAGAAGCTCGCTATTTGCCCGGTAACTTTCAATAAATTTTGTTGTTGTGGCGTGGGGTTGTCTTCGATCCTATTCAACTGCCATTTTTCTTTTAAAGCTTGCAATAAAGGGGCATATTTTCGCAGGCGAACCCATTCCCAGTATTCTTCTTTCACCTCCTCAATGATGGCCTCGGCTTGAGGGATGTGTTTTTTTCGTTCATTGAGATTGGCATCGGTAATTTTTGACAATTCGTCTAGGTGAACCAAGGTCACAAAAGGATTGTTTTCTAAGGAAGGAGCAACGTTCCTAGGCACCGATAAATCCAGTATTAGCAAGGGCTTGTTTAGATGAACAAGTTCTTCACTGACTGTGTATGTGTTGCCTCCCGTAGCAACAATAAGTATATCGGTTTCACGAATTTCAGCGGCAATATCTCCTAAAGGCTTAACAGTTAAGTCAAATTTTCCTGCAATTTGATTTGCTTTTTCAGAGGTTCTGTTGATGAGAGTGATATGATTGTTGGGAGCGTGCTTGATCAGATTTTCGCAAGTGTTTCTTCCAATTTTACCAGTTCCGTATAGTAATATTTTGGCTTGATTCGGCTGTTTGTGATGTGATAAAATGTAACGAACGGCGGCAAAAGCGACCGAGGTGGCTCCAGTTGATAATTTGGTCTCTGTTTTAACCCTTTTGCTAGCTTGAATTACAGCATTTACGAGGCGTTCGGAATGTCCATTCACCATTCCTTGCTTTTTGGATAAAAGGAAACTTTTCTTTAGTTGACTGATTACTTCAAAATCACCAAGGATCTGGCTATCCAATCCCGTACCTACCTTAAATAAATGATCAATGGCTTCGCTTTTCTGGAGCTGGTACCCGATGGTGTCAAATAATTCTAAATCTCCTTTGCTCGATTCCACAAGGAGTTGTTTGAGAACTTGTGCTGAATTGGCAAAGCCGTAGAGCTCTGTTCGATTGCAAGTGGCATTGATCATCAGCTCGTCCACGCCATGGGCTCTAGCCTTTTCAATTAATGATTGGGATTCATGCGGACCAAGATTAAATTTACCTCTGAGGTCTATATCTGCATTCTTATAGCTAATACCTACTGCATAAAAATCCTTTGGTGCAGGATTGTCTTTCATTCGAATTCTAAATATCCGCTACAAAAATACTTTTTGAGTAAATTAAAAAACAACGCAAGAAGAACTAAAACTGTCAAAATGTGTAATTTTACCTCCAATAGCCAATAAAATGTGTTTCGACTAGTAATCAAAGGGATTCTAGAAGACCTCATTATTTAGAAAAGGTCTAAATAATAATCAAAATTATTAATAAAAATAACGATAAAAGTGCAGGTATGGAGACAGTGATTGAAAATGGATTTTATGTAATTCGTCATCAGAATAATTTGAATGAAGAAACCTTTGTTAAGCGATCATTGACACAAGAGTATATTCAATTTCACTTTTGTTTGAAAGGACGCGCTGTATTTAGCTATAACGCCAATAGTTATCAATTTACTGTAAATGAATCACAGACGATTTTATTATACAATCCTCAAAAAGAACTACCCATTGATGCCTGCCTGATTCCTGGGACTTGGATGTTGAGTTTGATCTTATCGATTAAAAAATTTCATTCTTTATTTTCATCCGATGCGGATCACATTCACTTTTTGAGTCCCGACAATATTTCAAAAAAATTCTATGACAACAAGCCCCTGTCTCCAGCGATGGCAGTAGTTTTGAGTCAAATGCTTCAATCGAAACTACACGACAGTATTAAGGCTCTTTACTTCAAAGGGAAAGTGTATGAGTTACTGAGTTTGTATTTTAATAAAGAAGGGGATGAAAATGTTGAAAGTTGCCCTTTCCTTGAAGACGAAGCGCAAGCAGGGAAGATTCATTTAGCCAAAAAAATCATTTTAGAACGAATGACGACACCGCCATCTCTCAATGATTTGGCTAGCGAAATTGGATTGAATACCAAGAAACTGAAGGAAGGGTTCAAACAGCTGTATGGGCAAACGGTTTTTTCTTATCTATTGGATCACAAAATGGAAGAGGCGAGACGAATGTTGGATTCCCAACAATACAATGTCAACGAAGTAGGACTTAGGTTGGGCTACAGCACTTCCAGTCATTTCATCGCTGCTTTCAAAAAGAAATTCGGTACGACACCCAAAAAATACCTAATGTCTGTATCTTCGTAAAAAAAATGCAATGAAAGGTGTGTTACTAGTGAATTTGGGTTCTCCGGAGAGTCCAGATCCCAAGGATGTGAAGGTATATCTCGACGAATTTTTGATGGACCAAAGGGTTATTGACTTGCCCTCATTTCTACGGACCATATTGGTTCGTGGAATTATTTTAAATACGCGACCCAAGCGCTCAGCAAAGGCCTACAAAAAAATATGGTGGGATGAAGGATCCCCTTTGATTGTTTTATCCAAACGACTCCTCCAAAAAATGGAAGAAAAGGTGCAGCTTCCTCTTGCTTTAGGCATGCGCTACGGAAAACCCGCTATCCAAAAGGGTTTACAGGAATTGGCTGATAAGGGAGTGACCGAAGTTCTCCTTGTACCCCTCTATCCTCAATTTGCAATGGCAACTACAGAAACCATCTTAGTACTAGCAGAATCCCTACGTCAAGAATCCTTTCCGCAAATGGAGTTCACGACTTTACCTTCTTTCTACAATCATCCCGATTATGTTCGTGTGTTGTCGCAGTCCATTCAGGAATCCCTACAGGACAAACAGTGGGAACATTTGATTTTTTCCTATCATGGCGTTCCCGAACGACATATTCGAAAATCTGACATCACCAAGTCTCACTGTAAAATTGATGGGCAGTGTTGCCAAACAGCTTCACCAACTCACCAATATTGCTATCGACATCAGTGTTTCGAAACAACGCGTTTGGTTGCAGAATATTTGGATTTGGCTTCCGACCGCTACACGACCACTTTCCAATCTCGCTTGGGCTTGGACCCATGGCTGCAACCCTATACAGACAAAACCGTTGCTAAAATGGCCAAATCAGGTGTGAAAAAAATGGCAATTGTCACTCCTGCCTTCGTTTCAGATTGTCTAGAGACCTTAGAAGAAATTGGGATGGAGGCCGTTGAAGATTTTGAAGAAAAAGGAGGGGAACATCTCCATGTAATCCCGTGTATCAATGACCGAGAAGACTGGGTAAATGTTATGAGTCGCTGGGTTGATGAATGGGCTATGTCTGAACCGGTTAGCTCTTAATGGCCACTGAAAAAGCGGCTCTACTGGGTCAGCTTCCCATTGGCAAACTACTCATTCAACAATCCGTCCCTGCTTCGATCGGAATCTTAGCCATGTCAATTAATATCCTTGTTGACACCATCTTTGTGGGACAATGGATTGGAGCCGATGCGATTGCCGCTATCAATGTAGTACTGCCTGTTTCTTTTTTTATTGGAGCCTTGGGGATGGCCATAGGAATTGGAGGAGGATCGGTAATATCAAGAGCCTTTGGGGATAACAACCTTCAAAAGGCTCGGCTCACTTTTGGCAACCAATTGGTTCTTACATTTTTTTTGTGTCTGAGTTTTGTTCTAGGGGGGTTGTATTATGCCGATCTACTCATTCCACTATTTGGTGGAAAAGGGGGATTATTTTCTCTAGCCAAAATTTATTATGTAATTGTTCTGTATGGAGTTCCTGTACTCGGGTTTTGTATGATGGGTAACAATGTGGCTCGTGCCGAAGGCAAGCCAAAGTTCGCGATGTATGCCATGTTACTTCCTTCTATTTCTAATTTACTTTTGGATGTAATCTTTATAAAACTGTTGGGTTGGGGAATGACTGGAGCAGCTTGGGCAACAACACTATCATATGGGGTTTGTGCGAGTTATCTACTTTATTTTTTCATAGTTCATAGCGAACTAAACGTGCAATTTCAACACCTAATTCTAAAAAGAAAAATTGTTGCTGAAATTGGCAGTTTGGGAATGGTTACATTGTCTCGACAAGCCGTAGTTAGTTTGGTAGTTCTCATTGTCAACAACCTCTTATTCGACTTTGGCGGTGCTACTCAATTGGCTATTTATGCGATCATCAGTCGTATGTTAATGTTTGCCCTATTTCCCATATTGGGGATTACACAAGGGTTTCTCCCAATAGCGGGCTACAACTATGGAGCGCAGCACAAAGAACGAGTTATTGGTCTAATTCGGCTAACCCTGATCGTGGTCACTGTAATGGCCAGTTTAGTCTTTGGGCTTATTTTTATTTTTGCCGCTCCCATTGCTCAACTATTTACTACCGATCCTGATGTAATTTCTGAAACGCCTCATGCCCTTCGCTGGGTATTTGCTGCTACTCCCATTTTGGGAATTCAACTGATTGGTGCGGCTTATTTTCAAGCCATCGGCAAAGCAGTTCCAGCACTACTGCTTACCCTAACACGTCAAGGATTTTTCTTTATTCCCTTAGTGTTTATTCTTCCTTATTATTTTGGAATAAACGGCATTTGGATGGCTTTCCCTATTGGCGAAACACTAGCCACGCTAATCACAGCATTTTTCTTGTATCGAGAACTAAAAAAATATCAAAAGCTACAGAAGACAACTCCTTAGAACAGTCAGATAGTTTTTTGTATTTTCCATAAAATATTTAGAAGATGACAAAATTTGGAAAGCACTTATTCCTAAGTCTATTACTCATTTTTTTATTCAGCTCCGAAACACAAGCGCAGCGAAAAAGGAAAGCAAAGATTCCCTCTATTTCTAGCCAGCTATATAGCAGTTTGGAATATCGGGAAATTGGCCCGTTTAGAGGAGGACGATCTGCAGCTGTTACGGGAGTCCCTGGACAGCCACAATTATTCTATATGGGAAGTGCTGGAGGAGGTGTTTGGAGAACTACCGACGGGGGCAAAACCTATGAGAATTTATCCGATGGCTATTTTGGTGGGAGTATTGGTTCTATTGCTGTAGCAAAGAGTGATCCCAACGTGATTTATGTTGGTGGTGGAGAAGTCACTGTTAGGGGAAATGTCTCAGCAGGTTACGGTGTTTGGAAATCCATGGACGCGGGTAAAACTTGGACCTTTGCTGGGCTTCCCAAATCACGACATATACCCCGAATTGCGATTGATCCTTCCAACCCCGATATTGTATATGCGGCAGTGCTTGGAGATTTGTTCAAGCCAACTTCCCAAAGAGGGGTATACAAAAGTGTGGACGGAGGGAAAAACTGGAAAAAAATATTGTTTTCTTCGAATCAAGCAGGGGCGGTAGAACTTCAACTAGACCCAACCAATCCTCGGATATTATACGCATCTACTTGGCAAGTAAAACGTACACCCTACAGTTTGAGCAGTGGAGGATCCGGTTCGGCATTGTGGAAGAGTTCCGATTCAGGGGCCTCTTGGAGTAAAATCAGTGACAACAATGGATTTGCAATGGGAACGTTGGGAATCATTGGCGTCACCGTATCACCTGTGGACGCTCAAAAAATTTGGGCTATTGTAGAACACAAAGAAAAAGGAGGAATCTATCACTCTGAAAATGGAGGGTCGAGTTGGAAATATATTAATGATAGCCGTGCCCTCAGGCAACGTGCTTGGTATTATTCCAAAATTTACGCAGATACCCAAAATGAGAACATAGTTTATGTAATGAATGTATCCTATCATAAATCCACCAATGGCGGGAAAAACTTCGAAAGTTTTAATGCTCCTCACGGCGACCATCACGACTTGTGGATAGCACCTGAGGACAATCAGCGGATGATCATTGCCGATGACGGAGGGGCTCAAATAAGTTATGATGGGGGAGCACATTGGAGTACCTACCATAACCAACCCACTGCTCAGTTCTATCGGGTAACCACAGACAACGCTTTTCCTTATCGGATCTACGTAGCACAACAGGACAACTCAACCCTCCGCATTCCGCATCGCACCGCATCCAATTATATTGAAGAGGAGCATTGGGAGGAAACAGCGGGAGGAGAATCGGCTCATATTGCTGTTGATCCATTGAACAACGATATCGTTTACGGTGGAAGCTATGGCGGCTATCTCACCCGAGTAAATCACGCTAAGAATACAGAACGCGGTATTAATGTATGGCCCGACAATCCCATGGGGTATGGAGCAGAAGGCATGCGTTACCGTTTTCAATGGAACTTTCCCATAATTTTTAGTCGTCACAATCCGAAGAAATTATACACCTTCTCCAATCACGTTCATGTCTCTGAAAATGAAGGACAAAGCTGGGAAATTATTAGTCCAGACCTCACTCGAAATGATCCTGATAAACTGCGTTCTTCTGGAGGTCCGATTACACAGGACAATACTGGAGTGGAATATTATTGCACTCTATTTGCAGCCAATGAATCGCCTCTGCAAGAAGGACTGATGTGGGTTGGGAGCGACGACGGATTGGTTCATATTACGAAGGATGCTGGAGAAAGTTGGATCAATGTCACACCCAAACAACTTCCAGAGTGGATGCAGATTAATAGCATAGAACCTTCTTATACCGATCCAGCTGTATGCTACATTGCAGGCACTCGCTACAAAATGGGAGACTACCGCCCCTATTTGTACAAGACATCGGATTATGGAAAAACTTGGGTAGAAATCACTCAAGGTATTTCATCAGACCATTTTACTCGTGTTGTTCGTTCTGACCCTCAGAGAAAAGGTCTCTTGTATGCAGGAACCGAAGCAGGAATGTACCTTTCGTTTAATGATGGTAAAACTTGGAATTCTTTTCAGCAAAACCTTCCTTTGGTACCCATCACGGACCTGGTCATTAAGGACAACAGTTTAATTGTTGCTACTCAAGGGAGGAGTATTTGGATGATCGATGATCTCACAGTGCTTCATCAGATGGATACAACCACAAGTGAAGATGAGGTTCATTTATTTGCCCCCAAAACCAGCTATAGAACTAAAGGGAGTGGGGGAAAATCTTCAAAATTAAAAGGGACCAATTTACCAAACGGAGTGGTAGTACATTACTATCTCCCTCAATGGGATTCTGGAACAGATAGTTTATCACTTACTTTTGTAGATGCCATTAATAGTCCGATTAAAACATTTTCTTCTCAGGACGAAAAAAACCCATTAACTCCCAATAAAGGAGGGAATACTTTTGTGTGGGATACACGCTACGAAGGTGCTGAAACTCTTGAAGATATGATTTTTTGGAGCGCTTCTTTTTCCGGCCCAAAGGCAGTACCTGGAACGTATAAAGTTCAATTGACTGTTAATGGAATCGAACAGCAGCAACCTTTTTCAATACAATCGAACCCTTCTGGAGAGGCGTCTGTGGCAGAAATGCAACAACAATTTGATTTCATTACCCGAGTGAACGCCACCAATGACAAAGCGCACAAGGCGATTAAAAGCTTACGTTCGATCAATCAAAAGTTGGCAGCATTTGAAAAAAACTATGTAGCAAACCCAAACTTGAAGGGGTTGGTGGCACAAGCGAAGAAGATTCAAAAAAATCTCTCTAAAATTGAAAAAACACTATACCAAACCCAAAATCGAAGCAATCAGGATCCATTGAATTTCCCCATCAAATTAACCAATAAATTGGCCTACCTCAATGATCTTGTAGGGATGGATGATTTTGGACCCACGGCCCAAGACGAAGCTGTCCGAGGGGAACTTACAAAAGCCATTAATAACGCCTTGGAGGCTTTCGAAAAAATAAAAGAAAAGGATGTAAAATCCTTTAACTTAGAGTTTTCAAAATTAGCATTAGATTATTTAACGATCGAAAACTAAAGTGAGTTACTACAATTATATAAAAGCGCTGCATCTGATTTTTGTAATTACTTGGTTTGCAGGGCTTTTTTATATGCCTAGACTTTTTATTTATTGGATTGAAGCACAGCAAAAAGAAGCCACAGCTCGTGATATTCTCACCAAACAATTCCAATTGATGGCTCATCGCTTGTGGTATATCATTACCTGGCCTTCTGCAATATTAACCGTATTATCTGCTTCGGCATTGCTTTACCTGATGCCGAATTTGCTCCTTCAATCTTGGATGTGGGTCAAGCTAGGATTTGTGGGTGCCCTAGTTCTTTATCATCTAAAAACGCACCGTATTTTCAAAAAGATGCAGCGCGACGAGTTTCCCTATTCCTCAAATTTTATGCGTATCTGGAATGAAGGAGCAACCTTACTTTTATTTGCAATTGTTTTTTTAGCTATTCTAAAAAATAGTTTTCATTGGATTTTTGGTGTAGTGGGAATCTTACTTTTAGGCGTACTTCTCATGTTGGGCATTCGTTTGTACAAAAGACTTAGAAAAAAAGGAGAAGAATGAAAGTTAGAGAACTATTCAATCGAAGGTTATCATTGCGTACCCGTCTTTTTTTGGCTATGATACTACTCGTATTTTTAGCGTGTATGTTGATTTTAGCAGCGACCTATATTCAATATCAAACCGAAGCAGACGATTATAACCTTTTTCGATTGGATCGAAAGGAAAAACAAATACAACGACAACTCAATTACTTAGTCGATAAATACCAGTTAGAACAAGCTTCTGATTCGATTTGGGCGGAATATGAAAAAGATTTGCGTTCGATTAGTAAAATACACAAAGTTGAGTTCTCCCTATTTAGTCTTGAAGGGGACTCCTTATTTGTGTCCTTCACCCCCCTTAAAATTATTGCCAATAATTACAAACTTGATTCCACTTTAGTCGACACTATTCTTACTAAAAAGGGATCGAGGTATTTAGAAGAAAGTATAGACGAACTGGGCAATTTTCAATCTTCCTACAGTTTGCTCAAAGTAGATAATGGAATGCCGTATGCTATTTTATTTTTCCCCTATTTTGAAGACATTTCTTTCTCGGAAGATGAACTCAATACTTTTCTGCAACGCCTCTATCAGGTCTATCTGATCATGTTAGTGGTTGCCATCTTTTTTGCTTATTTCATATCCCGCTATGTCACCCGTTCTCTAGACAAGCTCCGTCTATTAATTGGCCAAACAGGTTTTCTTACTCGTAATAAAAAAATTCATTTAGAAAATGCTACAAGAGAAATTGAAGGGCTGGTTAATTCCTACAATAATATGATTGATGATCTTGAGAAAAGTGCTGAGTTATTAGCCAAAACAGAACGAGAACAAGCCTGGCAAGAAATGGCACGCCAAGTAGCCCATGAAATTAAAAACCCATTGACTCCCATGCGACTTTCTGTTCAAAGTTTTCAGCAACGTTTGGATCCCAATGCGCCAAATTTACAAACCAAAATCAACGAATTCTCTTCCATGCTCATTGCACAAATTGATACAATGAGTCAAGTGGCCAACGCCTTTTCAGATTATGCTACACTTCCCAAAGCCCAATTGAAAGAAGAAGACATTGTTGAATTGACCAAAAGAGCAACCGAAGTCTTTGAACAGGAAAATGTGAAATTTAAATCGGATGTGACTCAGCAAATGGTTCAATTGGATAGAACTCAATGGATTCGAGTGATGACCAATCTCATTCAAAATGGAATTCAATCGGTGCCTGCTGAAAAACTCGCTCAAATAAAGGTGCAAATCAAGGTTGATGGTCAATGGGTAGAGGTTCAGGTAAAGGATAATGGGCAAGGAATTCTCTCCCAAAACAAAGACAAGATTTTTGAACCTAAGTTCACTACGAAAACTAAAGGTATGGGGCTTGGTCTTGGAATAGTGAAAAATATTATCACTTCGCACAATGGCTCTATTACCTTTCAATCCAAAAAAGGAAACGGTTCTACTTTCGTGGTTAAAATTCCGATTGACTAAATCTTGGATTGAATTTCGTAGACTCCCTGATGAATTATTTTTTGAAGTGATTCAAGCGATTTTTTGGGTTGTTGAGAATCGATCATTTGCAAAGGGTGGAATTTAAAAACTATAGAAACCCCAAGAGGCATTGGGAAGTACTTGAATCGACTCAATTGCCAAGAATTTCCAATACTAATGGGGAGTAACCTAGCATTTGGAATTTCATTAAACAAGGTAATGAGGCCTCCTTTTTGAAACGATTTGGGGTTGCCATCCCGACTTCTTGTTCCTTCTGCAAAAATAACCACAGACCAATTATTTTCTCGAACTTTTTGAGCAAAGCTTTTAATCGATTCAAGCGAACCTGCTTTATCTTTTCTATCGATCAAAACAGATCCGCCGTATTTGAGATTATAGGAAATGCTGGGGATGCCCTTTCCCAATTCTTTTTTACTGATAAACTTTGGGTGGCAGTTCCTTAAATTCCAAATTAAAGGTGGGATGTCATAAGTACTTTGGTGATTGGCAACAATAATAATTGGGAAATCTCTTTTGAGTTTTGGAACATCGTGCAGAACAAAGCGGGTCCCTAAAAGATTGAGACAACGAAGAACCACCCAGTTGAGCAAATCCACACTTTTCTTGTGAGCTTGATAACCAAAAATGCGCAAGCAAATTATTTGAACTCCATGAAAAATGGACAATGTGATACCAAAACAGAGGTAATAAAGTAGGGTTAGGGGGTAAGAAAGTGCTTTTTTCAAAGCCAGAGGGGTTAGCAGTGTTCGCTGTAGGCAGTTTGAAGGTTGTCTGCAATCATTTCTGCAGGTCGCCCTTCAATGTGATGGCGTTCAATCATATGGACTAATTCACCATCTTTGAATAAAGCAATGCTTGGAGAAGAAGGAGGAAAGGGGATCATTCTTGCTCGGGCAGCATCAGTAGCTTCACGATCTACTCCAGCAAAAACGGTTAAAAGGTGATCGGGTGTTTTGTCTTGTCCCAACGATAAGCGAATCCCAGGCCGGGCATTGGCTGCGGCACATCCACATATTGAATTGACGACTACTAAGGTAGTTCCCTTTTGGGCAAGGGCCTTCTCCACATCTTTTTCTTGAAACAATTCTTCAAACCCTAGCGTTGTTAATTCCTCTCGCATGGGCTTCACAATATCTTCTGGGTACATAATTTAATTTTCCCCAAAGATATAAAGTTCCCTTTATATTGTCGTCCGTCTTTTTTAGTATTTCATTCGTACATTATTTAAATAAATTATTCCTTTGCAACTTAATCGATTGATAGTATGAAATGGATGGGTGCCCTAATCGGCTATTTTATATATCGTTTTCCCGGTGCTTTGTTGGGGTTTTTTCTGGGGAGTATGCTGGAGCAGGCCCGAATGGGATCGCTCAATTACGGATCTTCATCTCGCGGGTTGACCAAACGTTCTTTTGAATTAAAGTTGTTGGCTTTGGCTGCCATAGTCATCAAAGCAGACGGACAAATTGTAGCAGAGGAATTGCGGTATGTTCGGAATTATTTTATTGGACAATACGGAGAATTGAGAGCACAAGAAATTTTTCAGCATTTTAATCAAGAAATCAAAAAAGAATCTCAAAGCATCAATGCCTTGGGAGCCGATTTTGTCCAAGGTACAGTCTATGCTACTCGTGTACAAATACTTCACTTTTTATTTGGAATTGCGAATGCCGACGGACAAGTCTCTCCAAGCGAACTTTCGAAACTCAGCGAGATTGCCAAGGCGATGCGCTTGCGTATCAATGAGTATGAGATCATCAAAGCCATGTTTGTCAAAGACACAGATCAAGCATATAAAATTTTGGGATTGGAACCCCAAGCCACAGTAGATGAAATAAAAAAAGCATATCGTTCTCAAGCAAAAAAGTACCATCCCGACAGAATCCAGACTCAAGATGAAGCACTTTTGAAAGGAGCACAGCAAAAATTTTTACAAATTCAGGAGGCTTATGAGACCCTCAAAAAGCAACGCGGATTTTAAATAGAGGTTATGGAACAAGTTTGGTTTTATCTTGAATTGGGTCTTTGGCACGTTTTAGATTTGGCAGCGCTGGATCACTTGCTGTTTATTGCAGCTTTCTCGGCTCCTTATGGATTTAATTCCTTGAAAAAATTGATTTGGTGGACAACCCTATTCACGATTGGGCATAGTCTTTCACTCCTAGGAAATTATTTTTACAATCTCAATATTTCATTCAATTGGATTGAGCTATTAATCTCTGTTTCCATTCTCATTGCTTGCATCCCCCTGTTTAGAAAGGCTCAACCCTTTGGGAGAACACGCTCCTTTTTTAGTGCTTTGATTTTATTTTTTGGAATCATTCATGGATTTGGATTTAGTCGTTATTTTGGAATGATGGTTCCTCAAGAAAGTGCCACTAAAGCCTTGATTTCATTTGCCATAGGGGTGGAAGCCGCTCAGATTACAATTATCCTAGCAGTGCTGATTTTGGAATGGGTACTTGTTCGTGTCTTATCCATCTCTAAAGAGAAATGGCAATGGGTAGTGGGAGGGATGATTGTATCACAAGCCTTGGAAATGACCTACCAAAATTGGCCTTGGTAAATAATTCCTTTCCTTTTCAAATACTTGTATCTTAGCGAGCCATGGATAACAAACAGGAAAAATACGACCGAGCCTATCTAAAAATGGCCCATACATGGGGGCAGCTTTCCTATTGTGAGCGGAAAAAAGTAGGTGCCTTGATCGTGAAAGACCGCATGATTATATCCGATGGCTACAACGGAACTCCTTCTGGTTTTGAAAATGTATGTGAAGATGAAGACCATTATACAAAATGGTATGTTCTTCATGCCGAAGCCAACGCCATTCTCAAGGTGGCAGCTTCGACACAATCCTGCCAAGGTGCCACTTTATACATAACACTATCCCCATGCAAGGAATGCAGCAAGTTGATCCATCAATCAGGAATAAAACGGGTGGTCTATGCAAAAGCTTATAAAGACCTCTCTGGGGTTGAATTTTTGAAACGGGCTGACGTTGAAGTATCTTCGTTGCCCATGTCTTTCTCTTCCTAAACATGTTGTAATTTTGAAAAACACCTCCTACTTATTTCTTATTGTTGCCCTCTCGCTACTCACTGGATTTTTTTGGGGGAGTCGTTGGGAAGAAATAGGATTTCTTTCCCCAAAGGATACCAATGCTCAGGCCAAGTTATCTCGACTAATGCGCTATGTTGATCAGCGATATGTGGACTCCCTCAATATTGACAGTCTTTCCACGGAAGTCATTCAAGAAATCATAGATCGCCTAGACCCCCACTCCGTTTTTATTCCAAAAGAGGAACAACAAGCACTTTCAGAAACAATGCAAGGAAATTTTGTTGGGATTGGCGTGAGTTTTTATATGATTGAGGATACCGTGGCCATCGTCCGAGTATTGGACGGAGGGCCTAGTAAGAATTCTGGAATTCTTCCCGGGGATCGGATTTTGATGGCAGATCAAGATACATTATATCTGAAGGGACTGGAAAGCAATGAAATCATAAATAAATTAAAGGGAACGCCCAATACTAATGTCAAGGTAAAATTCTACCGTCCTCAAAAGGATTCCTTATTCTCGATGACCCTCACCCGTGGTACGGTTCCCTTAAAAAGTGTAGAGGCACATTTCCTTCTGGACAAAAAAACGGCCTACATAAAAATTAACAGATTTTCTCAAGCGACTTACCCAGAGTTTTTGGAAGCCTTGGAATCTTTTGATTTGAACACTCTGGCGCATTTAGTTCTTGATTTGCGAGACAATCCAGGGGGGTATATGTTTCCTGCACAACAAATCGCTGATGAGTTTTTGAAAGACGGCAAACCCATCGTTATTACACAAAGCAACAACGGCATACGGAAACAAACGTTGGCCACAGAAAGAGGAAACTTCGAAAAAGGAGACATTTATATTCTTATTAATGAACAATCTGCTTCTGCGGCCGAAGTTTTGGCAGGTGCGCTGCAAGACAATGACCGGGCTTGGATTGTTGGCAGGAGAAGTTTTGGGAAAGGACTCGTTCAACAGCAGTTGCCCTTGGGAGACGGCGATGCAATACGATTAACAACGGCTCGATACTATACCCCCACAGGGCGTTCCATCCAAAGACCCTATGGAGGACAGGATAGAGATACCTATTACAATGAATTCAACCGAAGGTATGACAGTGGGGAAATGGCCAGTGTGGACAATATTCCAGTCAATGATTCTTTGGCTTACAAGACACCCCAAGGACGAATTGTATATGGTGGCGGTGGGATTACTCCCGACATCTATGTACCCAATACTAATACGCGTTCGGAAGAATTCGACTTCTTTCTATTACGATCCAACTTGATGAATCATTTTGTTTTCACCTATTTGGACAAAAATCGATCTGCCTATCCATTTGAATCCGAATCTGAATTTAGTTCCCAACCGCTAAAAAACGCTCAAGACTGGATAGCGGCCTTTGTTGAATATTGCGAGGTAAATAGCCTTCCTTTTGAAATAAAAGACAAATTGGTGGTTACAAATGCAATTAAAGCCTATTTAGGTCTTCAGCTGTACGGGGAGAATTGCTACTCTAAAATACTTACACAAATCGATCCCTTTGTACAACGAACTCTAGACGAACAGCGACTAAAAGAATAACTATTTTTCCTTTAGCCTTTTAGCTACTTTAAGAGATTGCGAAAGAACCAACAGCAGAAGAATCGCACAAGCAGATGCCAACACACCAATACAAGCGACAAGACTTTGCCCTTCGAAGGGAGCCGCCCAGCGGATTTGAAAAAGGTTGAATCCTAAAGTTGCTACAGCCAATAATAGGAAAATAACAATCCAATTTTTCATAGAACATAAAGGTACTAAAGAAGAACGATATTAGGGGGCCAACTGTCCCACATTAGTTGCAAAAAGTTTTACTGCAATAGCCAAAAGTACTACACCAAAAACTTTTCGAATAACCAAGATACCCGAGGATCCTAGAAAGCGACCCAAAAAATGAGAGGACTTCAATACGGTGTAGACCAAAATGATGTTTCCAATAATGGCTATAATCATATTGACCAGGTGGTATTCCGCTCGAAGGGATAGAATCGAAGTAAGTGTACCCGCCCCTGCAATCATAGGAAAGGCAAGAGGTACTATAGAGGCTGTGGCTGGAATATCACCTTTAAAAAGGCTGATTCCAAGAATCATTTCTATTGCTAACAACAAAAGCACAAAAGAACCAGCCACCGCAAATGAACTTACATCAATCCCAATGAGTTTTAGTATTTCCTCGCCCAAAAACAAAAAGGATATCATTAACAGAGCGGATACCACAGCGGCTTTTTCTGATTGGATATGACCTACTTTTTCGCGCAGGCTAATGATCAAGGGAATGTTACCAATGATATCGATAACGGCAAATAAAATCATTCCCGCGCTTAGAATCTCTTTGATGTCGAACATGATTGTTGAATTGTAGGGGTTAAAATTTGCCGCAAAATTAGTAATATTCTCTGTATTTTTAGGCTCCATTTGTACTTATGATTGTTCAAATTCAAGATTGTTTGGTGTCGGAATCTGTTTTACAAGAGGCCTTTAGTTGTGACCTGGATCGCTGCCAAGGAGCTTGCTGTGTAGAAGGTGAAGCAGGTGCGCCTTTGGAACAGGAAGAAGTAAATTTTCTAGCCAAGGAATGGGAGCAGATTGAGCCCTACCTTCCTGAAGCCGGTCGGAAAGCAATTGCGGAACAAGGCACTCATGTTCTGGGACTTGATGGAGATTTTGAAACCCCTCTTGTGAATGGGAAAGAATGTGCCTACACTCTATTTACCGAAAAGGGGATAGCGCAATGTGGAATTGAAAAAGCATATCATGAAGGAGCCGTCACGCAGAACAAACCCATTTCATGTCACTTGTATCCCGTCCGAATTAAAAAATACAAGGAATTCACAGCAGTAAACTATCATCAATGGCATGTTTGTGAAGCGGCTTGTGCATTGGGAAATCAATTAAAGAAACCCGTATATGAATTCGTTAAATCGGCTTTGATTCGAAAATTTGGACAGCCATGGTATGATGAACTGGTTTTAGCAGCCCGTGAATTGTCAAACTGACGTTTTCAAGTATATTGCGGCCTACCCGAATTTTTGTATATGTAATAACCTATAAAACAATTAATTAGAAATATGAAGATTTTAATTAATTGTTAAGCAATGTTGTCATTTTGTTAAAAACTAAAGCTGTTTGTGAATAAGTAGGCCTTTCAATTCTGCAAGCATTTTTAAATCTTTGTTTGTCTCGAAAACAATGTAAAATAACTCTAAAAGAAAAAAAACGATGGCAGCAGTGGAACCCATACTAGCAGAAAACAACAACCGATTTGTAATTTTTCCAATTCAGCATCATGACATATGGGAATGGTACAAAAAAATGGAGGCTAGCTTTTGGACCGCTGAAGAAATTGATTTGCACCAAGATCTAAACGATTGGAACAACAAACTCAACGAGGATGAGAAGTATTTCATCAAACATATCTTAGCCTTCTTTGCTGCATCCGACGGAATTGTGAATGAGAACCTTGCTGAAAACTTTGTTAATGAAGTTCAATACTCCGAGGCCAAATTTTTCTACGGATTCCAAATCATGATGGAAAATATCCACTCCGAGACCTATTCATTGTTGATCGACACATACGTCAAAGACGAGACAGAAAAAAATAAGTTGTTTCAAGCAATCGAAGTTTTCCCTGCCATCAAGAAAAAAGCAGATTGGGCACTGCGTTGGATTGATTCCGATTCTTTTGCGGAAAGATTAATCGCCTTTGCTGCCGTGGAGGGAATTTTCTTTTCTGGGGCCTTCTGCTCCATCTTCTGGTTAAAAAAACGAGGTCTAATGCCCGGACTTACCTTCTCTAACGAACTTATTTCAAGAGATGAAGGCGTTCACTGTGACTTTGCCGTGCACTTGCACAACAAACATTTGGTCAATAAAGTACCACAAGAGCGAATCGAAGAAATTATTCTAGATGCTCTGAATATCGAAAGAGAATTTGTTACAGAATCCCTACCAGTAAGTCTTATTGGAATGAATGCCAAACTGATGACCCAATATTTGGAATTTGTAACGGATCGATTGTTAATTGAATTGGGATGTCCAAAACAATTCAACGTAACTAATCCTTTTGACTTTATGGACATGATTTCTTTACAGGGTAAAACCAACTTCTTCGAAAAACGAGTTTCTGAATATCAAAAGGCAGGGGTCCTCAATAAAGAGGAACCAGAAACTAAAATCTCCTTCGACGCCGATTTCTAATCATCTTTAATTACTTCCAGTAAACACACCAACCATAAAAACCAGTTCCCTATGAGCATGAATGTAGTAAAACGAGATGGGCGAAAAGAGCCTATAATATTTGATAAAATCACTGCAAGAGTTCGTAAACTTTGTTACGGTCTCAACGATTTGGTTGATCCTGTTCGTGTGGCAATGCGTGTGATTGAAGGACTATACGACGGCGTTACTACATCGGAACTAGATAATCTAGCAGCTGAAATTGCTGCTACGATGACAACCACTCACCCAGATTATGCACAGCTAGCGGCTCGAATATCTGTATCCAACCTCCATAAAAACACTAAAAAATCCTTCTCAGAGACCATGAAGGATTTGTATGAATATGTAAACCCCAGAACGGGAAAAAAAGCTCCCCTGCTGTCTGATGAGGTTTATAAGGTGATCCAGAAAAATGCCGAACTGCTCGATTCGAGTATAATTTATAATCGAGACTTTGGTTACGATTTCTTTGGGTTTAAGACACTAGAGCGTTCCTATTTGTTAAAACTCAATGGGGAGATTGTGGAACGACCCCAGCACATGCTCATGCGAGTGTCTATAGGGATTCATCTAGAGGACATGGATTCAGTGATGGAGACCTATCATTTGATGTCCAAGCGCTATTTTACCCATGCTACTCCCACACTCTTCAACTCGGGAACTCCCAAGCCACAGATGTCATCATGTTTTTTACTCACAATGAAAGACGATAGCATTGATGGGATCTACGACACATTAAAACAAACTGCCAAAATCTCCCAATCTGCAGGGGGTATTGGTTTGTCTATCCACAACATACGCGCCACGGGGTCCTACATATCAGGAACCAATGGAACATCCAATGGAATTGTTCCTATGCTTCGTGTTTTCAATGACACGGCTAGATATGTAGACCAAGGCGGCGGGAAGCGTAAAGGCTCTTTTGCGATATATGTTGAACCTTGGCACGCCGACATTTTTGACTTTCTTGAATTGAAAAAAAACCACGGTAAAGAAGAAATGCGGGCTCGTGATTTATTTTACGCCATGTGGGTGCCCGATTTATTTATGAAACGGGTAGAAGAGGATGTTGAGTGGACGTTGATGTGCCCTAATGAATGCCCAGGCTTATTCGATTGCCATGGCGATGCCTTCGAAAAATTGTATATCAAGTATGAGAAAGAGGGTAAGGGACGAAAAACAATCAAGGCGCGTGAGCTTTGGGAGAAAATCTTAGAATCTCAGATAGAAACAGGAACGCCTTATATGTTGTACAAGGATTCTGCAAATCGCAAATCCAATCAGCAAAATCTGGGTACGATTCGTTCTTCCAACCTGTGTACGGAGATATTGGAATACACCTCTCCCGATGAAATTGCAGTTTGTAACCTAGCATCTATTGCGTTGCCAATGTTTGTTGAAGACGGTGCATTCAATCACCAAAAGCTTTATGAGGTAACCCTCCAAGTCACAAAGAACTTGAATCGTGTGATCGATAGAAACTATTACCCGGTACCCGAAGCGGCCAATTCCAACTTCAGACATCGTCCTGTGGGTCTTGGAGTGCAAGGATTAGCCGACGCCTTCATTATGCTTCGGCTTCCGTTCACCTCGGAAAAGGCCAAGGAATTGAATCAAGAAATATTCGAAACCCTCTACTTTGCTGCAATGACGGCTTCTTTGGAAGAGGCACAAAAAGACGGTCCATATGAGACCTACAAAGGGTCTCCCATTTCCAAAGGAGAGTTTCAGCACAACCTATGGGGAATCAAGGACGAAGAATTGAGCGGTCGATGGGATTGGGTCGCTTTGCGGAAACAAGTTAAAAAGCACGGTGTACGAAACTCTCTTTTGGTAGCGCCAATGCCCACAGCTTCAACCTCACAAATACTAGGAAACAACGAGTGCTTTGAACCCTACACCTCAAATATCTATACCCGTAGGGTACTGTCTGGTGAATTTATTGTGGTCAACAAACACCTCCTAGAAGATCTTGTTGAATTGGGATTGTGGAACGAGGATATGAAGCAAGAACTCATGCGGGCCAATGGATCCATTCAGCATATCGAAGCGATTCCCGGAGACATTAAAGAATTGTATCGAACCGTATGGGAACTCAGTATGAAAGATATTATAGATATGTCCCGACACAGAGGCTATTTTATCGATCAATCCCAATCCTTAAATCTCTTTATGGAAGGCGCCACTATGGCTAAATTAACTTCCATGCACTTTTATGCTTGGAAATCTGGCCTTAAGACGGGGATGTACTACCTGCGAACCAAATCCGCAGTGGACGCTATTAAATTCACCATTGATAACAAGGCGGTTGAAGAAGAGAAGGAACCGGCCACCGTTGAAGCAGCTACCACCAAAGTAGCAGCCGCAGCTCCCATTACAACAAAAGCAGCAACTCAAGCACAAACCGAACCAGTCAAGGGTCAGCAAATAGCTGTAGACCCACTGAGCCCAGAGGAACTCAAGCAAATGTTATCTCAATCACAAAATAGTGAGGATGATGATTGCTTGATGTGTGGCTCCTAGAGAAATTCACCCCCTTATTTCAGTATTAGGGGGCTCTTTTTTATCTCTTATGTTAAGTTAATGTTATTTAAATATTTATAAATAGTAAAATAAATGTTATATTTGTTTTAATAAACCTAAAGTATTAGCCTTATGAAACAAATTCTTGTAATGATAGTAATGATTAGTTTGGCAACTCAATTAGGGTATAGCCAAGAACGCACCGATTATAAAAAAGAGCGAAAACTCGTTCGTGTTACTAGTTATCATGACAATGGAAAATTAGCTCAAAAAGGATACCTAAAGAACAATAAGCTTCATGGGGAATGGATGAGCTATACTTTAGAAGGAGATAAATTGGCACAAGGAAGTTTTGAAGCGGGTAAGAAAGAAGGAAAGTGGATTTTCTGGCAGTCTGATCAAATCACTGAAGTGACCTTTAAAAACAATCTTGCCATTGATAAAGTGGTGTGGGCGCGTGAAACGGTAGCTTCGATAGACTAATCTTTTCCTGTCGCCGTCATCACAGCATATTCCTCAATTATTTCAAATTTGTGGGTAATCAAATCTTTAGTTCTCAACAATAAATTAAAGTACATAGCGGTATTTTTCACACTGGTCTCTACTTCTCGAGTACGAATAATCTGTTTCTGAATTTCTTCTTGAATCAAATTGAGCGAAGGCTCTTTTTGGTCCATAAGACTCTTGAATTCTTTAGAACCCATCATTTTATCTTTTCGAGCAAAAGCCTCTTGACTCACACGATAGACTGACTTGAGTTGGGATAATACCGCAAGCAATTCTTCATGTTGTAATTCACTAATCTTTCTATGATTATTATAGGAATGTTGGTAGGATATTTTGGTCAAGTATTGAATGTCTTCTGTTAAGTCATGAAGCACACCCAGCAAATTGATATAGGAATGAACGGGTTTTATATTCTCAGATTCTAGGGTCTTGATAAAATAGAATGAAGAGCCTCGCAACTCTTCCAGATCGTTTTGTAGCACCTTAGATTTTTGTCTCACCTCATTGAGTTTTCGATATTTATCAGCGGCCAGTCCTTCGATCAGCTGTTCATAAATTTCTAGGGTATATTCAAAAATCCCCATGATATTTTCCCCCGATTCAACAATAGTGTTCTCAAGCGATTTGTTTTTATCATTTAAATTGAAAGTGGAAGAAATCTTGCTGTCAAGGTCTGTTTTGGATAAAAAATTACGGCTAATAATTAAAACAACCAGAACCAGTATCGACAGTATGGCCCAGTTCCCTCCAAAATAGATAATACTGGTAATCAAACCACAAACGACAAATGCACTTAGGGCCGTGAAAAACCAGCCCACAATTACATTTACAACTCCAGCGACCCGATATACTGCACTATCGGTACCCCAAGCTCGGTCGGCTAAAGAAGTACCCATAGCAACCATAAAGGTGACATAGGTCGTAGACAGGGGTAGCTTCAATGAGGTGGCAATGGCAATCAATACCGAAGCAACAACCAGATTGATGCTGGCGCGAAGCTTATCAAAGGCAGGAAGATTCTTATTATTTAGAGTATAAAAACGATCAGTCGCCATAGACTTTTTAATATAATTATTAATACCAGAGGGAGTAATACTGACCACTAAGGCATGTCCGTTGGAAAAGAAGCGAACCAGCTGACGCGACAGATAATTGGGACGAAATCGCTCTTTGATTTGATTTTGATCGGAGAGGTCTAGTGATGTTTGTACGACTCTTTTGGCTTTTGCAGAAAACCATAGGGTAACAATCATAATTAGGCCAGACGCAAAAAGGAAAACGGTAGGGGTTGGAACTTTGGCTGAAAGCACACTCATATTAAAAAGACTGGCTTCTACCCCTGAACTTACCCAAGCCAAATACGATTGATAGGCGGCAATAGGCACTCCAATAAAGTTTACCAGGTCATTCCCAGCAAAGGCAAGCGCCAATGAAAAGGTACCCAAACCAATGATAAACTTATATACGTCTAGCTGTATCAAACGCATCAAAGTGTAGAGGATAATAAAGAGCAGGACTGCAATTGCAATAGTTACTAGTACGTATTGATTTTCTAGAAAAGAATTAAGGGTATTACCGTTCAATAAATCATAAGAGGTGTTTGCGAAATCGGTACCCTTCAATCCTTTTATGACGATAAAGTTGACAATTGCTGCTGCAGAAATAGCGCCAAAAATGGCATTGATATACAGCGGCTTTGAGTCAAAATTATACGACAATAATATTCGCGATACCGTTTGTACTAAAGCCCCAATTGTAAAGGCGATAAAGACGGAGAGCAGTATCCCTAATATAATTTGAACGGCCTTAGAGGTATTGATATAGGTGTCTATATCGGTAAGGCTTTCGTTGTTGGCATATATTTTAATGACGGCCAATACCACTGCGGCTCCTAATAACTCAAACACGATGGATACGGTAGTGGAAGTGGGCATACCTAGGGTATTGAAAAAATCCAAGAGCAGTATGTCCGTAATCATGACGGCCAAGAATATATAGATGATCTCATCAAAGAAAAAGGCTTCGGGATTAAAGATCCCTTTTCGAGCGACTTCCATCATTCCACTGGAAAATAAAGCCCCTAGTGCAATTCCCGCACTGGCAAATATCATGATGCTTTTGTAGTTGAACACCTTCGAACCAAGGGCAGAATTAAGAAAATTTACAGCATCATTACTAACCCCAACAATCAAGTCTCCTATGGCTAGGAGACTCAAAACAATGATAATTTCTAGATAAAAGCCTTCCATATAGTTGTGTTCTAAGGCAAAAATGGAAAAATACCTACAATTTCAAGCTATATCCTAATGAAAAAGATCGTCCTGGATCCCGTAATGAGAAAATTTGGTCCGGAGTGTTGAATGAATTGTAATAACTTTCGTTGGTATCTCCTAAGAGATTTGAAATTTTAAAGGTGATGATTTTGTTCTTTTCAGCCCCGAAAGTTTTTCTCAAATTAAAATTCAGACTATGAAACGGATCGGTGTATATATCCGATGTATCACCCAGGCCAACGACTTGTAATGTTTTTCCTTGAACATTATAAAAAAGACCAATTTGGTTTCCATTTTCATTATCTCTGTATTCCAATCCAGAATTAATTAAATAGGGCGACTGGCCTTGTAAGGTTCTCGTGGAAGAAATTTCTTCCCCCGTTCTTTTATAAAACTCTCTTAAATTCCTTTCAACCTGTCCAATTTCTTGCTGTGATTCAATAATAGAACCATTAAAACGAAAAGCCATGTTTGGATTTATAAAGCGAAGCATTTTTCGATACTCAATTTCCATACCATAGACTTGTCCATTTCCAAGATTACGTGGTTGAAAGTTATTTCTTGACCCTTCAAAAGTGGCTAGTTCAATAGGGTCTTTAAAAAACTTATAAAATCCACTTATAGCAAAAAAGTCAGAGGTTTCAGTGTATTTTTCAAAACGGATATCAATATTATCGATGTAGGAAGGTTTTATATTAATGTTTCCTATAAAAGTAAATGCGGAAAGCGGATCGTAAATCTGAGCTACTGATGCTTCTTTAAAAGACGGTCTTGCCGTCGTTTTGGAATAGGAAGTTCTGATTTTTTTATTTTCCGTTAGATTATAAACTAAGTTAATTGAAGGAAAGATATCTAGTTTTTCTATTATTTTTTCGTTGGAAAGGTTGATAGTACCTCCGCTATTTTGGCCTGTATAGAACAATTCGTATTGTTCAAGCCGCAGGCCTAAAGTAGATTTTAATTTTTCACTAAAATTAAGCTCTGTAGAAGCATAGCCAGCAAAATTTCTTATATCTGACGAGTATGCAGTCCCGTTTTCAATGGATTCATTGCTGTTGAACCGTATATAATTCCCATTCAGGTTATCTTGGGTAAATATATTATTAGCATCTATAATGGCATTAGGGTTACCCTCTGCCCCTTGATTGGCTCCCACTTGAATGGCATATTTGAAAATTGAAAAATCTCTTGTTTTGTATAAGCCATAAAGCCCCAATTTAAGTTTTGAATCAACCCCTTTAAACTTGAATATTTTGGTGTAGTCCACTTTAGCTACACCGTTGTCTTCAACCAAGTCGCGCCATATTCTTGTTGGCAATAGGTTGACAAATATAGAGTATTGATTATCTCTAATTACGAATTGTGTACTTCGCACGTCTTTGTCAAACACTCTAGCAAAACTAGGGGAAAGGCTCCACTCAATTTTCGAATTCGAATCCGTAAAATTGGTCAGTCCTGATAATTGAAGATTGGTAATTCTTTTTTGATTGTATTCTAAATTATACTTTTGAAATGTTTCAAAATTCGAATTGCTGTCAATCTGAATTAGATCCGTACCTGTATTTATCCCATTAAAAATATTTAAGATATTTAATTTATATTTTGAATTAATTGTCTTGTAGGAAAGGCCACCAAGTTGACTCCAAATGATAGATGAAACACTTTCTTGCCCTTCTTGGGTTCTACCAGCATACATATCAAAAACATCAGGATTTGTATCTTTTAAGAAAAGATTGTCTTGTGCATTTTGATACAAAGACGTCTCGTTTTTATAGGAGGTAGAAAAGAAATAACCCAAGGTATTATCGCCAATAAAAAACTGATTGCCAAAATTCAAGTCAATAGAGAAGTCTTGAAAGTTATTACTTGCGATAGGTCCCATATTGGGATTGAATTTTTGCGTATTTTCAGTTAAAATAGGAGTTCTAATCAACTCTATTGGCTCATAGGTTTTATAGGGGTCATCTAAGGGAATGTTTCGGTCTCCAAAATCAAACCCTAAAAAATCGGTGTACTCTTTTTCGTATCCCAAAAAATTACTTTTGTGGTGCATATCAGGGTTGATTGAGGTGCTGATGGAAAGATTGAAAATCTTTTCGTTGGGGAATTCTTTAGTCACAATATTGACAATCCCTCCCGTAAAATCTGCGGGATATTCAGCAGCCGAGGATTTAATGACGATTAAATTTTCTAATATAGAACTCGGAAAAATATCCATTTGGAGGGTA
>CENJ01045489.1_pt1 | contig 32869 bp, 30 predicted proteins | sample 356161 | NCBI WGS metagenome assembly CENJ01 (sample SAMEA2619531, study PRJEB7988) | marine metagenome | biome: marine biome (ENVO:00000447); feature: surface water layer (ENVO:00002042); material: "saline water (ENVO:00002010), including plankton (ENVO:xxxxxxxx)" | depth 5 m | reverse complement strand
ATAGAGTTGCCTTTCAAAATCATTTTGATCGATATTCTTTGGCGCCTTGATAAAAACTTGTTCAATTTCTGGCTTGCAATCCAAAGCGGCTGGTCCGATATCTGCTTTTGTAGAATCAATTGGAACTTTTCGCCAGCCCAGTAATTCTAGTTTTTCTTTTTTTAAAACATCTTCAATAGTTTTTTTGCAGAAATTTTTTTCGGATTTTTTTTGCGGTAAAAAAATATTTCCTACGGCATATTTTCCTTTATCAGGAAGATTGATCTTGAGTTTTTTTGTCTCTTCTTTAAAAAATTCATGAGGCAGAGCTATGAGAATTCCTGCACCATCTCCCGTATTTTCTTCAAAACCACAACCTCCTCTGTGGTCCATTCTGGAATTGATGATGTAAGCATCATCCATGATTTCCCTAGAAGGGATACCCTTGATGTTTGCAACAAGACCGACACCACAAGAATCTTTTTCAAATTCTGGATCATAAAGGCCTTTTTTCTTTGGCCTAATTTCTAAATTTTTAATATTTTTTTTCAGCACACATTACCTACTTTTCCTTTAGTAACATGCCCTTTTAACGCATGGACAATGCGACACTTTTAAGGCATGTGATATGCCCCCCATACAGAAGAATTATAAATTTATCAGAATATATATTTTAATTTTGCACCAAAGTAGTGCATATAACTTTTGCTAATAAAATAAGCTATTTTTTATAGCACTTTCTATTTCTACTTCATTGTTGATACTTTTAATTTTTGCCTTTCCAATTTTTTCCAGCAGTATGAAATTAAGCTGACTGTTATTCTTTTTTTTGTCAGATTGCATCAATTCAATTAATTTTTTTGGAATTATTTTTTTCTTAAGGTTTACTTTAATGCCAGTATTTTTGATTATGGAATGAACTCTATCAAAAACTTTAGGACCTAAATCCACAATACTCTCCGAAAGTTTCGTCGCTGCTAACATTCCCAATGCCACGGCTTCCCCATGAGTATAAAGCTTATTATCACCCATGGTTTCCAAAGCATGTCCAAAGGTATGTCCAAAATTTAAAATTGCCCGAAGTCCATTTTCTTTCTCATCTTTTGATACCACTTTAGCTTTAATTTCGATTGATCTTTTTATGGCCTTTTCTATAAATTGAGGCTTAAGAGACAAAATTTGTTTTAAGTTTTTCTCAAGCCAAACAAAAAAAACTTTATCTGAAATAAGCCCATGTTTGATTACTTCCATTAATCCACATTGAATTTCTAACTTTGATAGAGACTTAAGACATTTAGTATCGATAATTACTTGAGCAGGCTGGTTAAAAGTGCCTATCATATTCTTAAATCCTTTATGATTGACCCCTGTCTTGCCTCCTATGCTGGCATCAACCTGGGATAACAATGTTGTCGGTACCAAAACAAAATCAACACCTCGTAAAAAAGTTGAGGCAATAAAACCAGTCATATCGCAGGTAATACCACCGCCAATACCAAAAATAACACAATCCCTAGAGTAATTATTTCTAATTAAAAAGTCATACACCTTGGCAAGATACGACATATTTTTATTGTTTTCAGAGGCATTGATATTTATTGAATTGATTTTATTTGAAGAAGACTTTTTCAAATTATTCTTCAACTTATTAATAAACAATCCAGGAACTTTATTATCAATTATTAATAAAATATCTTTTTGAGAAACCAATTTTTTAAGAGGTGTTGACTCAAGCAAATCATGACCAACCTTTATGTCATAGTTTTTTGAATCTGTTTTCACCTTAATGATTTTCATTTATCTAAAAAATTAATTATTTTTTTTAAAATTTCTTCTGTGTTCATATGATCCATGGAAATTTTCATCTTTGATACTGCTTCATAAAAATTAAATCTCTTCTTATACAAGTTTTCTAAAATTTTCAAACTGTCACCGTCATTCAGTAACGGGCGTTTTTTACTACCTTTAGTTTTTTCGTATTGTCTTTCAGGAGAGGAGTCTAAAAAAATAACTTTGTCCTCATTCTCCAGAAACAATCTGTTTTCTTCTTTTTCGACAATACCGCCACCAGTTGCAATTACTACATTTTGAAGGATTTTTGTTTCGCTCAAAGCTTTTGATTCCTTTTGACGAAAATAATCTTCACCATCTTGTTCAAAAATATCTTTTATTTTTTTTCCTTCTTTTTTTTCAATCAATTTATCTATGTCGTAAAAATCATAATCCAATCTTTCAGATAAATTCCTTCCAGTTGTGGACTTGCCTGTGCCCATTGGGCCGACTAAAAAAACCTTCATAAACTTATCTCTTAGACTAAAATATCTTAATAAGTTTACCTTAAAACATGATTGACCTATTTAAATCAAAAGTATTTTACTTTCTTTTGGTAGTAATCTTGCTACCAATACAAATTACCTTGGGAATTTATCTATATTTTGCTCCCGAAATTCCTTCTTCATCAGAGGTAGCTTCTGTTGAGTTGCAAGTTCCTCTAAAAATTTTTACAAAAGATGAAAAGCTTATCGGTGAATTTGGAGAAATTCACCGGACAAAACTAAAGTTTGAAGAAATTCCAGATACCTTTGTTAAAGCATTTTTGGCTGCAGAAGATAGCGATTATTTTAATCATACAGGTGTAGACATCCTTAGCTTAGTAAGAGCTGCTTATCAATTTTTGAGAGAAGGTGAAATTGTAAGTGGTGGTGGAACCATTACCATGCAAGTTGCAAGGAATTATGTACTTACAAAGGAAAGAACATTCGAGAGAAAATTAAAAGAAATTTTTACAGCATTGAAGATAGACTTTTCTTTTACCAAAGAAGAAATATTTGAACTTTATGTAAATCAAATTTTTTTGGGGAATAGAGCTTATGGCATCAAAGCAGCGGCAGAAATTTATTATGATAAAAATTTAGAAGATCTCAATCTTGCACAATATGCAATGATAGCTGCTCTTCCAAAAGCGCCATCTAGAATAAACCCTCTTATAAACCCGAGAAAGGCAGTCAATAGAAGAAATTATGTTTTGAGAAGAATGCTTGCTTTAGAGTTTATTGATCAAACACAATTTGATATTGCATCCAGCGCCCCTGTTACAGCTTCATTTTCTGGAATCTCTACCGAGGTTGAAGCCGATTATTTAGCAGAAGAAATACGAAAATACATGATCCAGAATTATGGTCTTTCGGCTTATAAAGATGGTTATCAAGTTTTTTCTACAATAGATTCAAGGTATCAGACAGCTGCAAGAGATGCTGTAGAAAAAGGTATTGAAGATTATGAAGAAAGACATGGATTTGAAAAACCTGAAAATCATGAGTATCTATTACCTAAGGGTTTTAAAAATAGATCTGAATTTTTTTACGCTTTCGCATATGACCCATTTTCTTATTTAGATGAATTTGAAATCGAGCTTGAAGTTAAAAATCCTTTTAATAAAGTCATGGAATTTTTAGAGGGACAGGCAGAGTTCAAAAATTTTAAACCCACGATTTTAATTTCAGTTGAGGATAAAAGATTATTGACCGTAAATAAGGAGGGAAAAATAGTAACTATTCTTCTTGCGGACTTAAAAAAATCTATCAGACCTAGAATAAACGAAAACAGAAAAGATAAAAAATTAACAAATTTTTCCGATTTTTTTAAAAGCGGGGATCTTGTTTGGCTTTCAAAAGATGAAAGTCAAAGTAACTCTATTGCCCTATCAATTCATCCAAAGGTTCAATCCGCCCTGGTAAGCTTAAATCCATCCTCTGGTGAAATTTTAGCTTTAGTTGGGGGTTATAATTTTCGAAATAGTCAATTCAACCGAGCTATTCAAGCCAAGCCTCAACTAGGGTCAAATTTTAAGCCATTTTTATACGCAGCTGCATTTGAAAATGGATTTAGTCCGGCTTCATTGATTATTGATTCTCCCCTCGTATTTGATGATAAAAATTTAGAAGAAATATGGAGACCACGAAACGCAAGTGGCAAATTTTATGGACCTACGAGGCTTAGAGAGGCCCTTGTTCAGTCTAGAAATGTTGTTAGTGTGAAACTTCTTCAAGAAATATCTATTAAGGACGCAAAGGATTCTTTAGAAAAATTTGGTTTTTACAAAGAAGAGTTACCTAATGATTTATCTCTGGCCCTTGGCTCTTATGGAGCTAGCCCAATGAAAAACGCAGAGTTATTTTCTATCTTTGCAAATGGAGGAAAAAAAATTACTCCTTATTTCATTGATAAAATTCTTCTTCCAAATGGAAATGAGGTAAATTTTTCAGATGAAAAGAAATCCAAAACTGGAGATTATTTATCTCAATGGTTTGGAACCGAAGACAGGAAAGCAGATGATTTCGACATAGATCCGAGGATTGCTTTCATGATAAATGATATTTTGAAAGAGGCTGCACAGAGAGGCACAGGAAGAAAAATAAAAGAGCTAGGAAGAAAAGATTTTGCGGCTAAGACAGGAACATCTAATGAAGCAGAAAGTACTTGGTTTACAGGATTCAATGAAAACATTTTGACTACTGTGTGGTTTGGGTACGATGATCCATCTAGTTTGGGCAATAACGAATTTGGCAGCACTACCTCGTTACCGATTTGGCTTGACTATAAAAAACAGATCATCGATACAATTCCAAAAGGCAAGTTCAAAAAGCCCTCAGGCTTAATTGCTAGAAAAATAAATCTAGAAACAGGAGAGCTTGCGAAACCTGAAGATGAAAGGGTTAAATTTGAACTTTTTCTTAATTAGAGAAGATAGCTTTTTTTAAGAAGTTCCACTGATCTTCCCAAGAACCACTTAAATCTTTTTTGAACTTACTTCTTACAAAGGATTGAATTTGTCCTTCCAAACAGGATATAAGTAAATCGCATGAAGCAGCTAAATTTAAATTCAGCTTTTTTTTAGTTGTTCTCTCGTATTCCTGTAGCGACTGCCTTATTTCTATATTTATTTTCTCAAAACAGTTAGCAACTTTATCTATTATTTTTAATTCATCTGCGGTAAAAACTTCTCGAGTAAGAATCCTTGAAAAACCCTTATTTGTTTCGCAAAATTTTAAAACGAGCGCAATCAATTGTCCTGGAAAATCCTCTGGCTTTGATTCCTCTTTCATTACTTTAATTCTCGTAAAGATACTTTCCTCAAAAAAAATCACTAACTCCTCAAAGATTTTTCTTTTGCTCGGAAAGTGTTTATAAATTGCCGCTTCAGTTATTTCTGATCTTTTGGCTAATTCAGCAGTAGTAATTTTTATTAAATCTCTTTCTTCGAGCATTGCAGCGAGAGATTGCATTATTATAAGTTTTCGTTGTTTTTTCTTTTCCATTTACATACTAATCCAAGTACCAACTCCTTTATCGGTTAAGAGCTCAATTAAAACAGAGTGTGGAACCCGCCCGTCAACGATGTGAGCATTTTTTACGCCTTTTTCAAGACAATCAATTGCTCCAGTTAATTTAGGGTACATTCCTCCTTTGATATTCTTTTTATTTTTTAAAACTCTTTTTGCTTCTTTTAGACTCATTGTAGATATTTTTTTGCCTTCAAGATCTCTAATACCTGATATATCTGTAAGCAATATTATTTTTTCCGCTTTTAAAGAAGCTGCAATTGAACAAGCCGCAAAATCTCCATTAATATTCATTGGCTCCGCTTTAGAAGTCCACCCTATGGGTGAAATCACTGGAATTTTACCTGCTCTCATTGACGACATTATTTTTTTCCTATCAATACTTTTTACCAAACCTACTTCACCAAGATTTTTTTTAGTATCTTTTGTTGCCCTGATTGGAGAATTTTTCTTCCCTACAAGTCTACTTGTTTTGCCTCCCCAAAACTGAATAAGATCAGAAATGTCTTTATTGATTTTGTTATCGAGAACCTTTTGAACAATATCGATCATTTCTAATGTGGTTTTTCTGATTCCGTCTTTGAATTCAAATTTAATGTTATTTTTTTTTAGCTCAAAATCTATTTGAGGTCCTCCGCCATGAATTAGAATTGGATGAATACCTACAGTCTTCATAAGAACTAAATCCCTTGCAAAGTTTTTTTGTAAAACTTTATTTTCCATAGCATTCCCGCCATATTTTATGACAACAACTTTGTTATTAAACTTTCTTATATATGGAAGTGCTTCAGTTAAAACTTTTGAGATGTTTAATGCGTTTTTTTCAGAGATACTCATTAGAAATCTAATTGCAAGTCAATTTCTATTTTAGACAAAATCTCTTTGAAATAATTTTTTATTTCCAATAAGTCACTTTCCGTTTTACCTTCGAATCTCAAAACAAGATTTGGCGAAGTGTTTGAAGCTCTTACAAGACCCCAAGAATTTTCGTTTTCAAGTCTAATTCCGTCTATGTCAATTAACACATATCCAGAAGAATTTATTAAAGTTTTTAGTTCATCAATAATTTTAAATTTATTTTCTTCAGGAACTTTTAAATTTATCTCAGGCGTAGAGAAATATTTCGGATAAGAACCGAAGACTTCATGAGATGTTAATTTAATCTTTGATAAAACTTCTATCATTCTCAAAGCAGAATAAATAGCATCATCGAATCCATACCAGTCATCATTGAAAAAGATATGACCGCTCATTTCTCCTCCAAGAAGAGCATTAGTTTCGATAATTTTTGATTTTATGTACGAATGTCCAGTTCGCGACATTATTGGGATTCCATTAAAATTTTTTATTATTTTCTCTAAGTTAGTCGAGCACTTAACATCAAAGACAATACTTCCTTTTGAATTTTTTCTTAATAAGTCTTCTGCCAAAAGCATCATGTATATATCTGGAAAAATAATACCTCCCTTATTGTCAATCAAACCGACTCTGTCGCCGTCACCATCAAGAGCGATTCCTAAGTCAGAATTTGTTTCCAAAACCTTTTTTTGTAAATCTTTTAAGTTTTTTGGATTACTGGGATCTGGATGATGGTTGGGAAAATTTCCATTTACTTCAGAATAGAGTTCTATTACTTCCAATCCAAGCAGTTTAAAGGCCTGAGGAGCAATCACTCCTCCAACACCATTTCCACAATCAAGACAAACTTTCATCTTGGAATTAATGTTTATTTTTTCTTTGAGTTCTTTTAGATAATCATCTTTTACCTCAAGAGTAGTTAATTTACCAAAACCATCCATTAAATTTTCTTCTTCGATCATTGACTTTATTTTTTTTATTTTTTCACTCGTCATAGATTTCTTATTAATCACAATTTTTAAACCGTTATAGTTTTTTGGATTATGACTTCCTGTAAGCATCACGCCATCAGAGATATCCGTCTTAAAAGTAGAAAAATAGAGAAGTGGGGTTGGAACCTCTCCGATGTCAACAACGTTGCATCCCGAAGACATAACGCCTTTTTGAAATTGATCTAAAAGTCTAGGTCCAGAAATTCTTCCGTCTCTTGCAGTTAGAATAGATGTCCTTCCTTCGGAGATAATGTATGTTCCTATGGCCTTTCCAATTTGAAATATTCCTTCTCCCGTAAGCGCTTCATCTACTATTCCTCTGATATCGTATGCTCGGAAAATTTCAGAATTAACTTTCATATTAGTTTATCCACTTTATAATGAATTTTTTTTTATTATGACAAGTTTGGCAGAAAAAAAAGGTTTTATCTGGTTTGACGGAAAGATTGTAAATTCAGAGGAAGCCAATGTACATGTTTTAACTCATACCTTGCATTATGGTCTTGGAGTCTTCGAAGGAGTAAGAGCATATGAAACTCCAGAGGGTACAAAAATATTTCGGCTTAACGATCATACTGATAGGTTATTTTCATCTGCTCAAGCAGTTGACTTGGAAATTCCCTTTTCCAAAGAAGAAATTAATCAGGCTCAAATAGAAATTGTTAAATTAAATGATTTAAAAGAGGCTTACATCAGACCCATGTGTTTCTACGGTTCAGGAAGTTTAGGTCTAAGAGCAGACGATTTAAAAGTTCATACTATAGTCGCCGCATGGGAGTGGCCAAGTTACATGGCTCCGGAGGTTTTTGAAAAAGGAATTAAGGTGAAAATATCCTCTTTCAAAAGAGAACGAGGCAACTTAGTTTCAAGATCAAAAGTAAACGGTAATTATGTAAAGTCCATGATGGCACTCAAAGAAGCTCTTAAAGAAGGTTATGACGAAGCACTATTATTAGATACCGAGAATTTTATTTCAGAAGGATCAGGAGAAAATCTATTTGCTATAAAAAATAATGAGCTTCTTACGCCAAATTTGGAAGCTTCTTTAGATGGCATAACCAGGAAGGCAATCATCTCTCTTGCGGAAGAAATAGGGATGAAAGTGAGCGTAACTGACCTAACTGAAGAAGATATTTTATCTGCCGAGGAACTTTTTTTTACAGGAACGGCAGCTGAAGTTGTCCCAATTACACAAGTCAATGACCAAAAGATTGGCTCTGGAATGAGAGGTAAGGCAACTGAGACACTTCAGAAAAATTATTTTGATCAAGTTAGAGGAAAAAGATCCGCTTTTCCAGAATGGCACACACTGGTAAGTTAAAAGGATAAACTTGAAAAAACTTAAGATTGCTCTTCTCAGCTATAGAAGCAAGCCTTTTTCAGGCGGCCAAGGTATCTACGTTAAATATCTTTCCAAGGCACTTCATGACCTGGGACACGAGATAGATGTTTTTTCAGGACCACCTTATCCTGATTTAGATCCTAAAATTAACTTAGTAAAAATTCCAAGCTTAGGCCTTTACGAAAAAAGCAGTAAGTTTTTTGACGTAACCCTCACTCAATTGCTTAACCCAATAAATTTATTTGAATGGTTGAGCGTAAATTCTGGAGGTTTTCCTGAGCCTTATACTTTTGGCAAAAGAATAAAAAAAATTATGAAGAAGAATATTCATGAATATGATGTTATTCACGATAACCAAAGTCTTGCGTATGAGTTACTTTTTTTTCAAAAGAAAAAGCCTTTAGTTACGACAATACATCATCCCATATCAATGGACCTTGCATATCAGTTACAAAGTACAGATGATTTTTTTTTAAAACTTCTTATGAGACGATGGCACTCTTTTCTTGTAATGCAAAAGTTTGTTGCAAAAAGATTAAAAAAAATAATAGCGCCTTCAAATTCATCAGTAGACGATATAAAAAATGAATTCCAAGTAGATGAGAATAAAATGGAAAGAGTAATGAATGGTATCGATCTTGACGTATTTTATCCAGATTCAAAAATAGAAAAAATTCCTTTTAGACTAGTTACTGTAGCAAGCGCAGATGTTCCTTTGAAAGGGCTGGATTATCTCTTAGAAGCTTTATCCAATTTAGTAAAAATTTATCCGGATATCTCATTGTCTGTTATTGGAGAACAAAAGAAGGGTGGACACACTGAAAGATTGTTAAAAAAACTAAATTTAGAAAAAAGAGTTAACTTTTTTTCAAATTTAACCCAAGCACATCTTAGAACAACCTATTGTGAAGCAGAAATAGCAATAATTCCCTCGCTTTATGAAGGCTTCGGATTTGCAGCAATAGAGGCAATGGCTTGTGGAGTCCCTTTAATTTCTACTTCTGGAGGAGCGCTCCCTGAAGTAATCAAAGATACCGGAATTATAATTCCACCTAAAAATGCCAAAGAGATTTACAATTCAATTGATTTTCTCTTGTCCTCACCAGATAAAGCTAAAGAATTGTCCAAAAAGGCTTTAGGAAGAGCTAATTCAAAATTTTCTTGGAAGGCAATAGCTGAGAAATTAGAGAAGGTTTATTTCAAAGAAATTGAAATTTTTAAACATGCAAACAATTGACATAGATTATTTAAATCCTGAGGACGGTTCAAAAATTCTAGATTTGGGCTGTGGACAAGGAAGACATTGTTTCGGAGCTTATATGTATGCGGATGCAGACGTCTTTGGTTTTGATATGAGCCATGAGGATGTGCTTAAAGCTAAAACAAACTTCAATGACTTTGATGAATCATCAAATAACAAAAGTTGCTCATTTGGAGTAACAGACGGAAGAAAACTTCCTTTTGATAGCAATTCTTTTGATTACGTCATTTGTTCTGAAGTTTTAGAGCACATAATTGATTTTGAATTAGTTATAGAAGAAATTGAAAGGATTTTAAAACCCGGCGGCGTATTTGCAGCAAGTGTTCCTAAATATCTTCCAGAGTGGATTTGTTGGAAATTAAGCAAGGCTTACCAAGAAATGCCAGGAGGACATGTCAGAATTTTTAAATATAGACATTTCAAAAAATCTATTGAGAAGAGGGGTTTTTCTTTTTTAAAAAGACATTGGAATCATGCTCTCCATTCTCCTTATTGGTGGTTACAATGTATGTTTTGGGAAACCAAAGAAACATCTTGGATCATAAAAAAATATCATGACTTTTTAGTTTGGGACATGATGAAGAAACCTTTTTTGACAAAGGTGCTAGAATTTGTGCTTCAACCAATAATAGCTAAAAGTGTCGTTGCATATTTCAAAAAAAAGTAATTCCAAAAGTATTTTTGATAAAGAAATTTATTTAAATTTTGCTAAATATATTTTGTCCTGTCAGGATAAGGAAGGCGGTATTCGTTGGGAGCCTGATTCAAAACTTGATCCTTGGGACCATATTGAAGCAGCCATGGGTTTGGATGTTTTGGGATTTGAAGCAGAATCCAAAAATGCTTACAACTGGTTAAGAACTTATCAAGAAAGTGACGGATCTTGGCCATCTCTTTTTCATTCTGCTGAAATTAATAATTTAAAAGAAACAAACTTCAGCTCTTATATAGCCGTAGGAATGTGGCATCACTTTAAAAATTTTAATGACAAGGACTTCCTTAATGAATTTTGGCCAGTTTTGGATGCAGCAATAGAATTTACTCTTTCTGCACAATCAAGACACGGAGATTTTTTCTGGGCAAAAGATAGTAAGAATTGGCTAGACGATTCTCTCAAAACAGGATGTTCATCAATATATATGAGTCTTCTTTGTTACAAAAAAATTGCTAAAGAAATAGATAAGCAGGATAGAGTCTCAGACAGTCAAATTAATAATCTAAGAGATTGTTTGAAAAATAAACCTCTTAGGTTTGATAGAAATTGGGATAGTAAAGAGCGTTATAGTATGGATTGGTATTATCCAATTTTATCCGGTGTTTTCTCCAAATCAGAGTCAATAGAAATAATTAGAGACAAATGGGACGAGTTTGTTGTTGAAGGATTGGGATGTAAGTGCGTTAAGGAAGAGCCATGGGTAACGGCAGCTGAATCTGCAGAATTGGTTTTGGCATTAACTAAAATTGGCCTAAATAACGAAGCAGAAAAAATATTACAGGATACTTTTAATTTAATAGACGACGATGGTCTCTTATGGACAGGGTATGTCTTCAAAGATAAAAAATTCTGGCCAGTTGAAAAACCTAGTTGGACAATGGGAGCTGCCATTCTTGCAGGAAATTCAATAAATGAATTTACTCCTTCGGGTAATTTTTTTAAATTCTAAATCAAATCTTTTTCAAGATTCCCAAAGTTTCATAAATACCAAGATCATAAAACTCTTTGGTTTTTTTAGCAGCAGAGTAAATTTCAAAAGGAGGTCTGCCTCCATCCTTCGGATTTGGAAAAACATCATGTATTACAAGTAACCCACCCGAACATATTTTATCTTTCCATGCATTGTAATCACTAAAAGCAGCTTCAAGAGAATGACCCCCATCTATGAAGAGCAGACTAATCAATTCGGAAAATGATTTAGAGGCCTCAGAAGAATTATTTATGACCGGAATGACAAATTTACCCAAATTCGAAGATCTAATATTTTTCAAAAATTCGGGTAAAGTATTGAATTTCTTTATTCTATTATCGTAAAGGTCTTCATCGTGATACTCTTCTCCAAGTTGGTGTTCTTCAGAACCGGTATGGTGATCAATGGTATAAACAAGTCCATTAATCTTTTTAGCAACATTCGCAAAATTTAAAGTTGATTTTCCGCAATAAGTTCCAATTTCTAAAACTGCGCCTAGGTGGTGGACATTTAGAAACAATTCTTGTAGTTTTTTAGCCTCTTTATCACTTAAAAAGCCTTTTACATCTATCATTTAATAATAATATCAATGCATACAGCGAAAAGAAAAGAAGTTGAAATTTCTAAAGATAGCTTTTCTTACATCCATCTGGAAGGCAAAAGAAAAGATAAAAATATTTTTTTCTTTCATGCGACAGGTTTTAATGCTGAAACTTACATACCCTTTTTTTTAAAATTGAGTGAATTGCTAGACAATCAATATTCAATTTATGCTTTAGATCAAAGAGGCCACGGACTGACAAAGGCTAGTGCTGTTCCATCTGAACTTAACTCTTGGAAAACTTACTTTTTAGATGGTAAAAATTTTCTAAGTCAGTTTTTTTCATCTGAAAATATTGTAATGGGACATTCCATGGGAGGGGTAGTAGCTGCAAAAGTAGCTAAAGATTTTGAAGAAAAAATAAGCAAAAGTATTCTTATTGATCCCGTTCTTCAACCTGAAAGCCTCAAATTTCAAATTCCTTTTTTTAATATTTCAAATAAATCATTTATTTCGTTATTGAGTGTTTTTAAAAAAAATCGTGCTAGCGAGATGATTAGCAACGCAAAAAAAAGAAGATCAATATTTTCTGATAAAGATGAAATTTTTAATCATTATCGAGGGCGAGGTGCATTCAAAAATTGGCCGGAAGAATCTTTAAAGGCATATATAAATGGGGGTGTCATATCAAAAAATAGCCAAATCAATCTCAGTTGCAATCCAGAGTGGGAGGCCAAAACCTTTGCAGTTTCATATGCTGCAAGAACAAATTTTATAAAAAAATTAAAAATACCATCTTATGTACCTTATGCGTCAGATGGCACAACGCTTTCATCAGAAATAATAGATGTGCTTTCAAGCAATACCAATTATATTTTTGAAAAAATAAAAGGGAGCCACTTTTTTCCAATGGAAGAAAAAGATCTAATATGTGGCAAAATTTCAAATTTCATAAACGCATCATGACTCAAAATATAACCGTTGAAGATTTCAGAAAGCATAAAAAGGAAAAAACTAAATTTGCATGCTTAACTGCCTATGATGCTTCTCTCTCAAGATTAATGTCTGAGGCAGGAGTAGAATTAATTCTCGTAGGAGACTCTCTTGGAATGGTTGTACAAGGTCATGACTCTACAATACCTGTTTCCATGGAGGATCTGCTTTATCACTTAAGGTGTGTTAAAAGAGGAAACTCAGGCAGTCACATAATGGCGGATATGCCGTTCATGAGCTATGCCACTGAAAATCTTGCATATGACAATGCCATGCGCTTGATGCAAGCTGGAGCTAATTCGGTAAAGGTTGAGGGAGGAGAATGGATTCTTAAAACTACCGAACTTTTATCTCAAAGGGGAATACCGGTGTGCGCGCATTTGGGCCTCACTCCTCAGTCAATCAACAGATTGGGAGGGTATTATGTTCAAGGCAGAGATCTAGAAGATAAAAATAGAATTTTATCTGAGGCAAAGCAACTTGAAGACGCTGGAGCAGAGATAATTCTCTTGGAATGTGTACCAGCAATTTTGGCTGAAGAAATATCCTCAATTCTTAAAGTTCCAACAATTGGAATTGGCGCAGGTTCAGCTACAGATGGACAAATAATGGTCTGTTACGATGTAATTGGAGCTTATTCTTGGGACCATCAACCCAAATTTGTAAAAAATTTCATGAATGAAGCCAATTCAATTTCTGAAGCTTTCAAAACGTATGTCTCAGAAGTTAAAAATTTGAATTTTCCTTCTGCTGAAAATTCCTTTTAAAATTGGGTTTCAATGCAAGTCATTAAGTCCACTGAAGAAATCAGGTCTATTAATTTCAATCATCCGCTTGCTCTTGTTCCGACCATGGGCAATCTCCATCAAGGTCACTTATCTTTAGTCAAGTATGCAAAAGAGAATTATTCTGAGGTAATTACCTCGATTTTTATAAATCCCCTACAATTTGGAAAAAACGAAGACTTTTCAAGCTATCCAAAAACTCTAGGCGAAGACATAAAACTTTTACAGAATTTAAATTGTAACTATCTGTTTCTTCCAGAGCCAAATTTTGCTGAAAATCTAAAAATCATAAATCCTAATTTTTCCGATGTGCTTTGCGGACTATCAAGACCATCGCATTTTCAGGGAGTATTAACAATCATTGATAAGTTTTTACGGGTAATTAGACCCAATGCTTGTTTATTTGGACTTAAAGATTATCAACAACAATTAATTATAAAAGACTATGTTAGAAGAGAACAAATCAAGACAGAGATAGTTTCTTTACCGATAGTAAGAGAAGAGTCTGGTCTTGCAATGTCCTCTAGAAATAATTATCTCTCAGAGGATGATAGGAAACATTGTGCGAAAATTTATTCTTGCATTCAAAATCTTGCAGAATCTTTTGATATATCTTCGCTAGACTCTTTGAAGTCAGAAGCAACAACTTTTTTAAAAAAGTCCGGTTTCGAAATTGATTATTTAGAAGTAGTTGATGCAAAAAACTTATCCCCTGTAACAAAAAAAACAAACGAATTTCTAATTGCAATTGCTGTAATTTATAAGAAAGTTAGACTGATAGATAATGTTGTAGTTTTTTATAACCAATAATCTCTCAAAGCATCATCCGGATAAAAGTTATCTTCGCCTTTTGGGCGATTTTTGAACCGCCTATGTATCCAGTAATATTCAGATTTATGATTCTGAGCAAAATTTTCTATAGCTGAGTTAATCATTTTCAAATCACTAACCTGGTCTTCTCCTGTTAACATCAATTCCTCTATATCTGCTAAATACCCATTTCCATCTTTTACCAGAGTTAATAAAAATACTTTGCAGCTTGTCCTTTTAACCAAAATTGATGGAAAAACTACTGTTAATGCTTGGTGATTAAAAAAATCAATAAAGATTGAATTTTCATAACCATAATCCTGATCAGGTGCATACATGACAGATTCTCCTTCACTTAAAGTTTCAAGCAGTTTTTTTCCTTCGTTGGGAAGAAATATTTTATTTACAAACTTACTTCTTCCTTCTGTCATTATCTTATCCCAAAGCTTATTTTCAGCAGATCTTTGCATTCCATTTACTTTCAGGAATAGAGACGGAGCTCTTACTACAAAGTCAACATTTCCTGTATGCGGCACAAGCAAAAGATTATTAGAATTTTTTATAGCCTCTATCTTTGTTTTGAATTCATCTATATTTTTTATTTTGTTAATAAACTTTCTATCAGACCAATAGTAAGCATTACATATTTCAAAAATCGCCTGGCCAAGACGAACAAAATTCGCTTTCGCAAGCTCGGTAGTTTCGCTTTTACTAAAATTTGGAAAGCACTTGTGAATATTCCAAGTAACAACTTTTCTTCTTTTTTTTAAAACTTTATACAAAAGTTTTCCTAGAAGCTTTCCCAGTCCCATTTGAATAGTAAAAGGAAGAGAGCTTAAAAGACGAAGAAATATTTTTAAAAGAATTTCCATTTCAAAGTGATTATACTTTTATCGATTTGCTTATTCATAGCACAAGTAAGAAAATCATTTTTGATGAAAACTTATAATTTCATTTATTCGGTAATTTTTCCTCTAATACTCTTTAGAAGTTTATATAAAGCTTTAAGATATGGTGAGAAGTTATCTAGAATTCTCGAAAAGTTTTCCTTTTATCGAGGCGATAAAAGTTCAAAGCCAGTCATCCTTGTCCACGCAGTTTCTGTTGGTGAAGTTCTTGCCAGTAGAAAATTTGTTGAAGAGATTTTAAAAAAATTTCCGAATCATCAAGTTCTCATTACCTGCACAACTCAAACCGGATCCGCAACAATTAAAAAGCTTTACGGTAATTCGGTATTGCATCAATACCTGCCTTATGATTTGAATTTCTGCATTAAACGTTTTTTAAAAATTTGGGAGCCACAAATCACCTTCATTTTAGAAACAGAAATATGGCCAAATCTGATCCATCTCTTAAATAAACAAAAAAGAAAGGTGTTTTTGGTCAATGGGAGAATGTCAGAAAAATCTTTCAAAAGGTATAAATTAATTTTACCTATTCTTGGAGGAGTTTTTTCTAAGCTAGACTATACAATTTGTCAGGGAGCTAGAGACCAGAATAGATTTATTGAATTAGGTATTAATAGAGAAAAAATAAAGAGAGATTACTCGTTTAAGTTTGATTCTATTTTGTTGGCTGAAGGGAAAAATAAATTTCAAGCTGATAAAAATGAAAATAAAATAATCCTTTGTGCTAGCACTCATGAACCTGAGGAAAAGATATTGGTAGAAGCTTTTGAAATGCTTGGTAATGAAGAAACTATTTTAGTAATTGCTCCAAGACATCCTGAAAGAGTCTCAAAAATTTTCAGAGACATCAAAAAAAATGGAACTGCTCCATCATTATTTTCTAAAAATGAATTTAAAATCGATTATTCAAAAAAAATTAATTTAGTTGATGAGATAGGATATTTAGAAGATCTATTTTCTTTAGCCGATGTTGCTTTTATTGGAGGAAGTTTAATTCCGCGAGGAGGGCAAAATTTCCTGGAAGCGTTAAAGTTTTCTCTGCCAATATCATCCGGCAAAAGCTTCTATAATTTTCAGGAAATTGGAGAAGACCTCATAGATATGAACATCCTTGAAGTAGCCAACACGTCAGAAGAAATTAAAAATATTTGGGATAAGCAATTAACTTTTGCTTCAGACAGGATGTCCGAAAAAACTGATGGTTATTTAAAAGAAAGACAAGGCGCGTCTCTTAGAGTGTTTGAAAATCTTCCTTTATAACTTTAGTTTAGGTTCTGTATGTTAGTTCCAACTTAAAAATGATTATTTATTTTTAAAATAAGAGTGTATTATTTCATTCTTTAAGGGGACCAATGAAATTTATCACCGCAATAATTAAACCAATAAAACTAGAAGAAGTTCGCACAGCACTTTCGGAAGTAAATGCTTTAGGAATGACCGTCACAGAGGTTAAAGGCTTTGGCCGTCAAAAAGGTCAGACTGAACTTTATCGTGGAACTGAGTACAGAAATGATTTCTTGCCAAAAACAAAAATAGAATTGGCCGTTAAGGATGAAGATACAGATTCCGTTATCAATGCTATTTCTTCGGTATCCAATACAGGAAAAGTAGGCGACGGAAAGATTTTTGTTTACGATCTTGAAAAAGCAGTCAGAATTAGAACAGGAGAAACTGGCGAAGAAGCCCTTTAGCCAAGTTTCCTTTCTGCTTCCTCTTTAGCCCATTTGTAATTTGCTTTCCCATTAGGGGCTCTCATAACCTCATCTACAAAGAGAACTTGCTTAGGGAGTTTATATCCTGAAATTTGTTCCCTAGTAAAGTCAATCAGCTCTCCTTCTTCTAGTTCGCCTGGCGTTTCCAGCGAGGCAAGCGCAACAACTCGCTGTCCAAATTTTTCATCTTTTAGACCCACAACCAGACAATCATATACATTAGGATGTTTTTTTACAGCTTCCTCAACCTCTTCAGGATAAACCTTTTCTCCAGCTGTATTTATACAATTACTTCCTCTGCCAAGAAGATTTATGGTGCCATCAGCATTGATGGTTGCATAATCTCCCGGAAAGCTATACCTCACCCCATTTATTTCTTTAAACGTTTCGGCAGATTTCTTTTCATCTTTAAAATAGCCTTCAGGAACAAGTCCGCTTGTTCCAATTTTCCCCATAATGTCACTTCCAGGTTCTACTTCCTCACCATCATCACTCAAAACAATAACTCCAGGATTTAGAGCAAATTTTGCCGTCTTCGCAGGCATCTCTCTATTTGAAACAGAAGAGCCCATCCCCCCTTCAGTTGAGCCCATTGCATCAAAAAGGGTCATATCGTGCATTTCCAGCAAACCGTCTTTGATTTCCGAACTCCACATTACTCCACTAGAAATCATTGCTCTTAAACTAGAAATATCATAAGGGTCAGACTTCTCTTGAGCCTCTTTCAATTCATCCAGTAAAGGTTTTGCAAAAGCATCCCCAACAATTACCAAACTGTTGACTTTATGTTTCTCTACTTCTTGCCAAACATTTTTTGGATTCAATCCTAGATCACTTATTGTTACTACGGAACCACCACTGAACATAGGTAAAAAGGCACCAAGCCACATACCGGTCCCATGCATTAAAGGACAAGCCGGCATGCTAACCGTTAAAGCATTGTTTTCTTTTGCCTGACTGACAATCTTTTCTAAATCACTTATGTCTTCAGGAACCTCAAAACCCATAGCAAAAGCTGTTTTTAGCATTGAGGGAATAAAACTCCCATGTTTATACATTACTCCTTTTGGCATACCGGTAGTGCCTCCGGTATAAAGCATGTAAATATTTTCTTCCGTGCGGTTGAATCTTTTTTGTTCTTTAGAACTAGAAATTGAATTTTCAAAATCTATAGCTCCATCCATTAAAGGCTCAGTTCCATCATCGACTTGAATGTAAACTTTGATTTTAGGTAATTTATCTTTTATTGCCTTAATTCTACCCGCATAACAACCTTGAAAAAAAACTGCCTCAGCATCTGCATTATCCAAGAGATAGATTAATTCGTTTTCTTTATAACGGTAATTTACGTTGATTGGAACGCCCTCAATTTTAAAAACTCCATATTGGGCTTCTAAATATTCGTTTGAATTATGAAGATAAATTCCAACTTTGGAATCGGACTTCAAACCATGCTCTTGTAAAATGGTTGCAATCTTAGCTGCTTTCGAATCAAAAGAAGACCAACTGGATTTTCTGTCCCCATTGATTAAAGCTATTTCATCACCAACCGTATCTGCTACTCTTTCCCAAACATTTGCAAATTGCATAGACATCTTTATCTCCCTTTGAACGCTAATTATCCTAAAATAAAACCAAAAAAACATGAAGAAAGCAATTTCTATTTTAGGGCCTACGCATTCTGGAAAAACCGAGCTTGCAATAGAAATTAATAAACATTTTCCATCAAAAATAATTAGCGTTGATTCCGTCCAGATTTACAAAGGAGCAAATATTGGTAGCAGCAAACCTGACCAAGAGATTTTAGATAATATTCATCATGCGTTAATAAATACTTTAGACCTAGAGGATGACTTTTCGGTAAAAGATTTTCTGAATGAAATATCGAATGAATCAAAGGGTTGCAAGGAAGATTTAATATTTGTCGGAGGAACCATGATGTACTTTTATTCTCTATTCAATGGCATTTCAAAACTACCAGAAAAGGACATTAAATTAAGAAAAAAAATTGAAGATGAAGCTAAAAACAAAGGTTGGAAATCAATGCATAAACGACTTAAAAAAATGGATCCCGATGCAGCAAAGTCTATAAAAGATAGTGATTCGCAAAGAATCCTTAGAGCATTAGAAGTTAATTTTTTATCCAGAATAACTTTTAGCAAGCTCAAGAGACTAAAAAAGAAGAGTGTGATTGAGGACTATCAAAAATTCTCTTTTGCTGTTGTTCCTAGGTGTAAAAAAACTTTTAAAAACCAATTAAAAGAAAGATTTAAGAAAATGCTTGAATTGGGTTTAGTCGAAGAAACAAAAACTATAATGGAATATAGTAGTGAAAGAAGGGTAAAGGTCCTAGAGACAGTAGGTTATAAACAAGTTGTAGATTTTCTTGAAGATAAAATTTCTTATGAAGAAATGATTGAGTTAGCTACCAATGCAACTTATCAACTCGCAAAAAGACAAATAACTTGGCTGAATAAATTTAACCTGGATAAAACATTTTTTTCAGATGAAGATGATAAGGTTATGAAGATTCTATCTATCATCAAAAATTGAATTCCATTATTCTTATTAACATCTTAGAATGACCTTATGTCATGGAATGATCAAGGTAATAACAATGGTTCAAGAGATCCGTGGGGAAGAAACAATAACCCTCCTCCGGATATTGACGAACTGATAAAAAAATTTAGAGCTCAAATTAATTCAATCATCGGCGGAGGCTCAGGAGGCGGAGGCGGAGGCGGAGGTATTAAAAAAATATTACCTTCGATTTTAATCGCGATAGTCCTTTTGTATTCAGCCTTTGGCATTTATACGGTAGATGCTCAAGAAGAGGCTGTCATTTTGAGGTTTGGAAAATACGCATCTACCAAAGGGCCTGGAATTCATTGGAACCCTCCACTTGTAGATAACAGATTTATTGTCAACACCGAGAAACTGTTTACTCACACCACCAATTCTTCAATGCTTACAAAAGACGAAAATATAGTAAACGTTGAAGTTGCAGTCCAATACAAACGATCCAATCCAGTATTTTTTCTCTTAGAAGCTTCAGCTCCTGAGGACAGTTTAGCTCAAGCTTCTGAAGCTGAATTGAGGCATGTAGTTGGAAGTACGACTATGGACAGTACTTTAACAGTGGGCAGGGAACAAATAGCCATGGACGTAAAGTCTAGACTGCAAACCAGATTAGATACTTACAAAACTGGAATTGAAGTCGTAGCGGTGTCAATTAGAGAATCGAGACCTCCGGACGCAGTGAAAGAAGCTTTTGATGACGTTGTAAAAGCAAGAGAGGACGAAGTTAGGCTGAGAAACGAAGCTGAGACTTATGCAAATGAGGTTGTGCCAATTGCGAGAGGTGAGGCCAAAAGAGCCGTTGAAGATGCTGAAGGATATAAACAAAAAGTGATATCTGAAGCTGAAGGTGAGGCGTCAAGATTTGATCAACTGCTTGTTGAATATTCAAAATCTCCTGTAGTTACTAGGCAGAGATTATATTTAGATGCAGTTCAGTCTGTTATGAGCAATAGCACCAAGGTGATGATTGACGTCAAAGAGGGTAATAACATTCTGTATTTACCTCTAGACCAAATTGCAGCAGCTTCTTTAGATCCTAATAGGCGATCAAGAGAAGAAGCTTCGTCATCTACAACACCAACAACTCTTGGATCAGAAATTCAAGAGATCACTGACCGAGTTATTGAAGAATTAAGAAGAAGACAGGATCGAAGATAGTATGAAGTCGTTAAATTTAAATTTAGGAATCATTGCTTTAATTATCATAGTAATTCTTAGTAATGCCATCTATATAGTAAATGACAAACAAACTGCAATTTTGCTGAGATTTGGTGAAATTGTTGAACCTGAAATTAATCCAGGCCTGCATTTTAAAGTGCCTATCTATCACACAGTTAAAAAATTCGACTCAAGAATTTTAACACTTGATGCTCTCCCGCAACCTTATTTTACAGCGGAAAAGAAGAGACTTATCGTTGATGCTTTTGTTAAATGGCGCATTTCAAATAATGAGCAGTTTTATATAACTTCATCTGGAGGGCAGTTGAGTGCTATGAGAACTTTATTGACCCAAAGGGTGGACGAAGGTCTTAGGAACCAATTTGGTACCAGAACTGTCCAAGAGGTAGTTTCTGGTGAACGAGACGAATTGATGAAGATTTTAACAACTGATTTAAATACCGTAGCAGCTGGCGAGCTTGGAATAGAAGTTCTAGACGTAAGAGTTAAAAAAATTGAATTACCAACAGAGGTAAATGAATCTGTTTACAACAGAATGAGAACAGAAAGAGAGAGATTGGCTCAAGAACTTCGTGCTCAAGGTACAGAAATTGCAGAGGGTATTCGAGCAAACGCAGATCGTGAAAGAACAATTATTCTTGCCGAGGCTTATAAAAAAGCAGAAGAACTCAGAGGAAATGGTGATGCCAAAGCTACTAGCGTTTATGCTGATGCCTACAATAAGGATCCAGAATTTTACGAATTCACTAGAAGTTTAAAAGCTTATCAATCTACTTTTGAAAATAAATCTGATGTACTTCTAATCGATCCCGATAGCGACTTCTTTAAGTACTTGGATAGTTCTAAAGGCATAAAATCCGAATAAATAAAAATGTCTACATCCAACTCAGGTCTTCCAGATGGAACGGAGGATTTTGTAGGCGCTAAAGCCAAAGAACTTGAAAAACTTCGCTCGCTATTTCTAAATTACTTTTACAAAAACAATTGTGAACTCGTCATACCTTCTTTGATTGAATTTTCTGAGGCTATAGGCGGAAATGCTAATGCTTCTCTTAAGGATTATGCCTATAGTTTTTCCGACGAAAATTTAAAAAATATTTCTATAAGGCCTGATATTTCTCAACAAATAGCAAGGATAGATCTTCAACAAGGCTCTAAAAAAAATAAGAAATATTGTTATTTTGGAGAAACTTTAAGAAAGACCAAAGATTCGTTAACAAAATCAAAAATCGCCTACAAAACAGGAGTGGAATTTTTTGGAAAAATTTCAATCTCTGATGAAGTGGATCTTATAAAACTTATGCTGCTTAGCTTAAAAAAAGCCGGAAAGTACAAATTGACCATTTCATTGGGTAGAACAGAACCCCTAACAGAAATTTTGAATGCTCTCGGTTTATCTTTCGGTGAAAACAGGATACTTAAAAAAATCATCTCATCCAAATCGAAAACAGACCTAGATGAATTTTTTAATTCTAAAGGCTTGAATAGCAAAAGTTTACTGGAGATAAAAAATCTTATTGCAGTTAACGGTAAAATAGAATGTCTCAAATACTTAAAAAACCACAAAAATAAAATTTTTCAAGACTCTGCAAAAAAAATAGAAAAAATAATTAAAAATTTGCCATCTTCAACTGACTATCATATAGATTTTTCAGATTTTCCAGGATTTGATTATCATTCCGGTTTGGTCTTTTCGGTACATGTTTTTGGGTTTGGTTTTTCCATTGCGAAAGGTGGAGAATATGTAAGCAAGCAAAATAATATCGTTCGAGAGGCAATTGGTTTTGATATTAATGTTTCTTCGCTTACCAAATTGAATCAAAAGATATGAGATTTTCTAATTCAGCTATTTTAGGATTGCAATGGGGGGACGAAGGAAAAGGTAAAATTGTTAATTTTTTAGCAGGAAACTTTGCCGCCGCTTGCAGATATCAAGGTGGACATAATGCCGGCCATACTCTAATCATTGATGAAAAAAAAATTATTCTTCATTTGCTTCCCTCGTCAATTTGTCACAAAGAGTCTTTATCTTTAATCGGAAAAGGCGTAGTTATTTCGTATCAGGCTCTTTTTTCGGAAATAGAAGAAATTAGCAATATTACTTCTGGCATAACCGATAGATTAAAGATCAGCCCTGCGTGTGTTTTGATTCAGCCTTATCATCAGTTGATAGATCTTTATAAAGAAAAATCCAATAGCCAAAAAACCATTGGTACTACTTTAAGAGGAATAGGTCCAGCATATGAGGATAAAGTTGCCAGAAGAGCAATAAGAGTTGTTGATACCCTTAATGAAAATCGACTTAGACCCTTATTAGAAGAAACTTTAGACTTTTATAATTTTATGATTGAGAAATTTTTCGGCCAAGATGCTTTATCTTTGAATCGTCTCATAGATGAAAACTTAGCTTATGGAGAGAAAATAAAACCTATGCTTGCAGATGTATCAATGCTCATCAAAAAATTGAATTCTGAAAATAAAAAAGTTTTGTTTGAAGGAGCGCAAGGCGCCTTACTGGATATTGATCAAGGTACCTACCCATATGTTACTTCAAGTAATTGTTCTCCGACAGGAATTGCAGCGGGGGCAGGCTGCGGCCCTTTGGATGTAGAAAACATCTTAGGGGTGGTAAAAGCATACGTTACAAGAGTAGGTGAAGGACCCATGCCCACAGAAATTTTTGATGACCTTGGAGTATATATTGCCAACACTGGAGGAGAAGTGGGCGCAACAACAGGTAGACCAAGAAGATGCGGATGGTTTGATGCAGTGATAATGAAAAGAATCATTCAAACCAATAGCATCTCAGGGCTGTGTTTAACGAAAATAGATGTCTTGGATGGCTTGGATGAAATAAAAGTTTGTACGGCCTATGAAGCTGATGATTCAGAGCTCATTTTTGGCGAGTGTATGAACTTGGAAAATATTAAGCCAGTTTATGAATCTCTTCCTGGATGGAGTACCCCAACAAAAAATCTCACAAATTTTGATGAGCTTCCAGAGGAAGCAAAAGCTTTTATCGCATTCCTTGAGGATGTCTGCACGGTCCCTATAAAAATTATCTCAACCGGTCCAGATGACCAAAGCACAATTGTCAGATAATTTGTTTCTCTTTAATAGCCTTATCTAAAATTGCGTTGATGAATTTATGGCTTGAGTTCTGTCCAAATTTTTTTGCAAGCTTAACAGCTTCATTGATAATGATTGGAATATCCAATTGAGATTTGGAGACTTCATACAAAGCCAGATACAAGATGGAAAGCTCAATGCCACCAATTCTTTCAAATGGAGTATTGGAAAGTTTTCCAATGGTGTTTGAGAATTCCTGTTCGAATAATTTTATGTCTTTGACAATTTGACTAACTTTTTCTGTATTTAAGTTTTTTTGGGCCTGCTTTAGTTCCTTTAAAATTTTTGTATTTGAATCCCCAGAAATTTTCTTTTGATAAAGGGCTTGGATAACCAGTTCTCTTATCTTGGTTGGAGATGGATTTGTTTTCACTTAATTTTTTTTAGGGTATCCAAAACATTTATAGCAGACTTAGCAAATTCAGAACCTTTATATATAGCTCTTTCTTTTGCCTGCATTTCATCATTCGTTGTAAGAACTCCAAAAATAATCGGGGTATCTTTCTCTAAAGAAACCTTCAGAACCGAATCACTGATACTTTGAGAGATGATTTCAAAATGCGGCGTTTCTCCTTTAATGATACAGCCGAGTAAAATAACAGCATCATAATTTTTACAAAGCTTATTAGCGATAAACGGCAATTCATAGGCGCCAGGAACAATGAAAGACTCATTTTTTAAGTTATGTTCATCTAATACAGCAAGACAGTCTTTGAGCATTGGCAAGATAATTTCTGCATTCCAATAAGTGCTGACAACGGCAACGGTTGCATCGCTTAAATTATGAGTTGGTTGACTAATTTTTAATTGTGAGGACTTCATTTTTTTATGTATTCAATTACTTCCAAATCAAATCCCGATAAAGAAGGGTACCTGACTTCAGAACCCATTAATTTAATTTGTTTTACTCCCAGATCTCTTAGGATTTGAGACCCTATGCCAATTCTTCTTGGGTCGTTATTTGGAATACTTTTTCGATTTTTCTTAGAGGCATTTATTTCCTGAAATTCCTCAGCTTTATTTCTCTCCCCATCAATCAGCAAGATGATTCCTTTTCCTGCTTTATTTATTTTTTTCATGGCGTCAGATACCGACCATCTAGCTCCAAATTCAGTAATATTTAAAAGATCATGAAAGAAATTACTTTGTTGCACTCTCACAAGCGTAGGACTGTTTTTAGTAACTTTTCCTTTTTGCAGCACTAAGTGAGTTTCGCCAAAAATAAGGTCCTTATAGAGAATGAGATTGAACTTTCCGAATTCTGTTTTTACTGTTTTCTTCTCTATTCTTTTTACGGTTTGTTCATTTAAAATTCGATAGTTTATAAGGTCAGCTATTGTTCCTATCTTTAAATTGTGATTTTTACTGAACTCCAGTAATTCTTTTTTCCGAGCCATGGTTCCGTCTTCATTCATGACCTCGCAAATTACAGCTGATTCTGTAAAACCAGCCAATCTACATAAATCAGTACTTCCCTCGGTATGACCTGTGCGAGATAAAACACCACCCGGGACAGCTCTTACAGGGAATACGTGTCCAGGAGAAACAATATCGTTTGCTTTAGCTTTTGCTTTAGATGCAACAGTAATGGTTCTAGCCCGATCCGCAGCAGAAATACCGGTGGTAATTCCACTAGCGGCTTCAATTGAAACAGTGAAGCCTGTTCCCAAACCACTTTTATTGTTGCTTACCATTTGATTCAAATTTAAGGCTTCGCATTTATTTTGACTCATCGCAAGACAGATTAACCCTCTGGCATTTTTAGCCATAAAATTTATTTTCTCTGCGGTTGCTTTTTCACCAGCTAGAATTAAATCGCCTTCGTTTTCACGATCTTCATCATCCATTAAAAGCACCATGTTTCCTTTTTTAATTTCAGAAATGAGCTCTTTAGTATCATTCAAATCCATTTTATTTTTTCCTTAAAACTATTTTGGTATCTTTACCGATTCTAAGTTCCTCAACTATATCTAATTGCGTTCCTCCAAAGAAGTTTATTTTTTTTTGACCGCCATAAAAATGTTTGGCTGTATTTCCAAGTTTCTCAGAAGATATGAAGAAAATATATTCATCGATTAGGTTTTCATCACCAAAACTGCCTAAAAGTTTAGGTCCAGCTTCTAGTAAAATATTGTTCACGTTAAGTTTGGAAACCTTCTTTACAAAGTTTTTGGGATCAAGAAAATTTTGATTTTTAGCACAATGCATGAGCGAAAGCTCTCTTATTGCTTGCGCGCGCTTTGGAAGCGTTTTTTTTTGAGTCACTACCACTTTTTTTCCAGGCAAAGCAAAAAAAGGAATATCCCAGTTCAGTTTAAGATCTTTGGAAAAAACGTATCTTACGGGTTGCAAAAAATTTTTATTTGAAACTATTTCTTTAAGCCTTACATTCATAGAAGGCTTATCTTCATTAAGCGTTCCTGCCCCAGTAATGACGATATCCGATTCAGCTCTGAGGCATTGGACGTCATTTCGTGCAGGAATACCGGTAATCCACTTTCTTTTGCCAGATAAAAAAACCGATTTATGGTCTTGAGACATTGCAATTTTTGCTCTGATGTAAGGCCTTTTAAATTTAGCTTTGTGTAAAAATGCTTTGTTTACATTAAGACATTTTTCATCTTCTAAGTTTTTTACTTCGTAGCCTGCTTTGCGCAGATTGACAATGCCATTTTGAGTTGGATCTTTTGTTCCAATTATTATTCTCTTGAAGGCATACTTTTTAAGTTCATTTACACATGCGCCTGTTTTTCCTTTTTTGCTGCAAGGTTCTAAAGTGATATAGATGTCGCTTCCGGAAAGTTTGGAGAAATAATTTGTTTTATATTTTTTCCTTACATCATTGATGGCGTTGATTTCTGCATGAAGACCGCCGTATTTTTCATAAAAACCCTGACCTATGATTTTGTTATTTTTAACAATTACGGAGCCAACATTTACTCCAGGCTTACTCGTGAATCTTCCTCTAATAGCAAGAGATAAAGCTTTTGCCATGAAATATGAGTCATTCATCGCTCAGTTTTTTAACTTCTTCACTGAATTCGTTAGGGTCTTGAAAACTTCTATACACTGAGGCAAATCTGACGAAAGCTACCTCATCTAACTTTTTAAGATGTTTCATAACCGTCTCGCCGATGATTTTAGATTCGATCTCTCGTTCGCCAAAATCTCTAATTTCTTTCTTTATGGATTCTATCAAGGATTGGAATTGCGCATCGCTCACTGGCCTTTTTTCTAAAGACCTAGCTATTCCTTCTCTTATCTTGGTTTCATCAAACGGAACTCTAGATTTATCTTGTTTTATTATTTTCGGCATGACCAATTCTCCAACTTCAAAAGTTGTCCATCTTTCGCCGCACTTGAGACATTCTCGTCTTCTTCTGATTTCACTACCTTCGGTTACCAGACGTGAGTCTATGACCTTGCTTTCTTCGAAGGAACAGTACGGACAGTGCATGCCTTATTCAGAGTAAACGGGAAAATTGCCACAAAGGTTTTTGACTTCTTCTTTTATGTCTGCAATTAATTTTTGGTCTTCAATATTTTGAATGATTTGAGAAATCCAATCTGCAACTTGTGAAACTTCTTTTTCTTTGAAGCCTCTGCGAGTTACCGCAGGTGTTCCAACTCTAATTCCAGAAGTTACAAAAGGTGATTTGGGATCATCGGGCACTGAATTTTTATTGACAGTTATGAATGCCTGCCCAAGAGCAGCTTCAAGATCCTTTCCAGTAACGTTATTCTTAATAAGGTTTACTAAAAACATGTGATTGGAAGTACCGTTGGAAACAATATCTATTCCGTTTTTCATAAATTGGGCACTCATGGTTTTCGCGTTAAAAAGAATCTGCTGTTGATATGTTTTGAATTCTTCTTCCATTGCTTCCTTAAAACATACTGCCTTGGCAGCTATGACGTGCATCAAGGGACCACCCTGAGATCCAGGAAACAACGCAGAGTTTAGTTTCTTTTGGAGTTCCTCATTTGGACCCGCTAAAATTAAACCGCCTCTTGGCCCAACTAAGGTTTTATGCGTTGTGGTCGTAACCACATCTGCATGAGGAAAGGGATTTGGGTAAAGTCCCGCGGCAACCAGACCCGAAACATGCGAAATGTCTGCTAACAAATACGCATCAATGGACTTTGCAATCTCTTTGAATTTTGCCCAATCCAAGATACCTGAAAAGGCTGAAAAGCCACAAATGATAAGCTTTGGCCTGTGCTCTTTTGCCAGCGCTTCCACTTGTGCATAGTCAATATCCCCAGTACTGGAATCAATTCCATAACTGTAAGATTCGTATATTTTTCCTGAAAAGTTAACTTTAGAACCATGGGTCAAGTGACCTCCATGATCAAGACTCATGCCTAATATTCTATCGCCAGCATTCAAAAGTGCGAGAAAGACTGCTGCGTTTGCACTTGCCCCAGAATGCGGCTGGACATTTGCATAATCGGCCCCAAATAATTCTTTTGCACGATCAATGGCCAATTGCTCGGCGATATCGACGTATTCGCAGCCACCGTAGTATCTCTTTCCCGGATAACCTTCTGCATATTTATTGGTCAGAATAGATCCTTGGGCTTCTAGTATTCTTGGAGAGGCATAATTTTCAGAGGCTATGAGTTCGATGTGTTGTTCTTGCCTGAGGCGTTCTTGTTCTAGAGCTTGCCAAAGATCATCGTCAAAAGATTTGATAGATAAATTATTTCCGTACATAAATGAAAGCGATTTGTATTGCTTAAATTATACTCCTCAATGAAATTAATTTAAGCTTTTAACGTCTTAATTTTATTTTTTCTATTAGGATATAAACTTTTACACATAAAACATACTGTGCCATCACAACCTTTTGCCGTACAAAATGTTCGACCGTAAAAAATAAACTGCAAATGCAAATCTCGCCAATTCATCTCATCAAAAACTTCTTTTAAATCTTTTTCAGTTTGTTTGACCGATTTACCATTTGTCAGCCCCCAGCGTTGAGCTAAGCGGTGAATATGTGTATCAACTGGAAAAGCAGGTTTTTTGAAAAATTCGCTGACCACTACTGATGCGGTTTTATGACCTACGCCTGGAAGTTCTTCCAGCTGAGTGAGTTCTTTTGGCACCTTACCATTGTGCTTTTCCATGAGCAGCTTTGAGGTTTCTATGATAGCTTTGGCTTTTTTTGGGGCGAGTCCACAAGTTTTAATAAAGTCATAGACTTTTTTTTCTCCCAACTTAAACATTTCCTTTGGAGAAGCAGCAGCCTCAAAGAGTTCCTTAGTGACTATATTGACTCGCTTGTCCGTTGTTTGTGCGCTTAACAAAACTGCAATTAAAAAAGTAAAAGCATTTTTATGTTTCAAAGGCGCTTTAGGATTTGGGAAAAGTTCATTGAGTTTTTTCTCTATAAGCAAAGCTCTTTCTTTTTTATTCATTAATTTAAATTCGGCTGGAGGAGTATTATTTTAACGGATTTTATCTTAGAGATTTTTTTTGTTCAAAGAGGGTTGCAGTACTTCTAAAATTAGGTATTATCAAAGGTAATAGGGGGAGAATCCTTAAGCTTATAAGCAAAAGTTATAGTTTTTCTTGCTTGAGTTCTTCGCAAATTAATTTCAACTCATTAGGGGAGGATTCTAGATGAGTAAATTCTTTAAAACAGGCTTGGCTTTTGTTGGCTCCATTTTATTGGTGTCCACTTTGTATGCTCAAGCAACAATTGAAGAGGTAATTGTAACCGCACAGAGAACTGAACAAAGTTTACAAGACGTGCCTATAGCAGTTTCGGCTTTTACCGATGAGATGCTTTCAGAACGTCAAATAGAAGTTGCAAGTGATATTCAATTGCAAGTTCCAGGAGTTTCGTATAGTGCTAATACCTTTGGTAGCGGTGGTTTTGCCATTAGAGGTATTGCTAACTTTGCAACTGCTGCAAGTTCTGATGCTGGGGTGGAAGTTCACTTAAACGGTTTGCCTTTGGGTGCTACATCAACTAACGAAATGGGTTACATGGATATGTCTCGAATTGAGGTATTACGTGGACCGCAAGGAACATTATTTGGAAGAAATTCAACAGGTGGTGTTGTAAACCTCATTACTGCAAGACCTGATTTGGATGCTTTCGAAGGAAAAGTAAGAGTTCAATACGGTAAAGATGATCAGCAGCAAATTGATCTTATGTTGAACGTTCCTATCAATGAACAACTTGGAATGAGATTGGCTGTAAATAATTTTGAAAAAGACGGGGTAAATAAAAATCTCTATTCAAAATTAGCTGATCAACCTTTTGACAACCGAGACAGTTTTATGTGGCGTGCAACGTTACAGTGGGAACCTGCTGATGATTTAACCATAACTCTCATGCACAATGCCTTTGATGAAGAATCATCAAGAACGCAACAAGATGGTATTTGGTGTCAAACGGGTGGTAACTTAGTTCAAGGTTGTGTAATGGGTGGAGCTCAAGTATTCCAGCCAATTCATCCAATTTCTAATGGATCAACAGTTCCTGGACTTCTTGGTCAGACTTTAGGTTTTTACGTTCCTTCTAATTTAACCAACGGAACTGCTGATGAAGGTAGAATTTATGCACCAATGAATGGTGCCACTCCTTTATTACCTCAAGACACTGGAACAGTTCCACAAGATTTCTTTCAAAGCAACGTTTGGGCTGCTCCTAGACACGATGTGCAAGAATCCACGTCCCAATTTATTCTTGAAAAAGATTTTGATAACGGTTCATTAACAGTTTCATACAATGATAATCTTCGTAAATTTTATCGCGATACAAGTTCTTTTTCTTCGGAAGCAAGCGGTGTCAGATGGAGTGCTGGCGTAAAAGCTTCACCTCTATATGCAGCTTCAACTGATCCAAAAGGGGAAGGCTTGCCTTTGGGATACAGTAACTCTCAAATTGCACCTACTTGTGTAGTTGAAGAGTTAAAGTCTGGAATATTCTGTCCAGGCGGATTGGGAGTCAGAGGAAATCACATCCTTCCAGTATCTGGAGATGCTTTCCACCAAAAAATTAATTCCAAAACGACTGAGATCAAGTATGTATCTGATTTGGATGGCATGTTTAATTTCTTAATCGGTGCGATAGATATTTCTAACAACACGCATTCTTACTATGATGTTTATGCTTCAGGTATTACTTTAAATGCTTTATCTTTACCTGGATCCATTGGTTCAAGCACTCGATCAGCAATGAGAGGCGCAGTACTTTGTGCAGCACTTAACTCAACTGCTGCTCCGTGTAGTGCAGCCGCAGTTGCTGCTGGTAATGGCTTATTGCAAAATCCTGCGGTTGTTAGCGGAGCTGCGGCTTTAACTGCTGGAATTCAAGGTCTTGGAGGTGCTGGTACCGTAACACCATTTGATTTAGCCAACGATATGATTTCTAGAATTGATGGTTTGTATACTGAACATTTTCATAACGTTACCGATTCTTATAAGTTAGATTCATCGGCAATTTTTACTGAGTTTTATTTTGATATAAACGAAAGACACAGACTAACTGCAGGATTGCGTTACAACGAAGACACCAAAGGTGTTTCAGTGAATGCAACTTTCTATAAAGTTCCGGTTATCTCTAACTGGACTACAACAGGAGCTGGAGCAGCTGCAGGAACAGGCGGAATAGGTGGAGATTGTGGTTTTGATCCAGCTACGGGTCGAGCTAAGTCTGCGGTATATACTGCAGTTCCTGGCACAGGAGGTCTTGCAAACTCTACAGCTGATAATGCTGCTTGTTTCACTGCTGGTTTAGATTCAGCTGGAGCTCGTACAATTGGTCAGCAAGTGGGTATGTTCCCTGGCGGAACTGTGGCTCAAGGTACTACCAATGGTTCTGCTCCTTTAGGAGCTTTGCCTGCAAACAATGCTGACTACACTGCATTTGGTATACCAACAGTAAAAGATTTCTCTGAAACTACAGGAAGATTGGTTTGGGATTTTCAAATCAATGACGATACCTTGTTCTATGCAAGTTACTCGAAAGGTTTTAAAGGTGGTGGATTCAACCCGCCATTTAATGCGGCACAATTCCCAGACACACCTTTTACTTTTGAAAGCACAGCGGTAGATGCAATTGAGTTTGGTGTTAAAGCATCCGTACCTGAAGTTGGTCTGGTTGCTAACGCTTCATTCTATTACAACGATTTTGAAAACTTCCACATTGGAGTTATTAGAAATGAAACAGCGATTAACACAGGTATGCCTTTAGAAAACATGGGTGCTGAGCTGGAGCTATACTTAACTCCGCCTAGTGTCCCAGGTTTATCCTTTAATATGATGATGTCTTATGCAACATCTGAGATAGGCACTTTCTCAATGATCAACCCTCATGACTTGGGTGGTCATTATCGTAAACAAGCTTCAAGTTCTGCAGCTAACAGCATGGACGGTTACACCGACTGGCATGTTGCTAAAAACTTTACTGCGAACTCTTTCTTGATCAACAGAGAAGCTATGGGTACTACTTATGGCAGAATCCTTGATGTGCAATTTGCACCTGTTTTTGCTGCTTTGGCAGCAGGCGGAACAGTTGGTGATGGTGGTGCTGGAGACGCTGCCGCTGCTACTGCAAACGCAGGTTTAGCTGCAACTAATGAAATCTATCGAGCTCTGCACTGTACAGCTGGTGATGGTGGTACTATCGCTGCAGACTCTTGTGGAACTAAGAAAGCTTTAACAGCCAGTGCTGTAAACAATACAATGATTCCTTTTGAATCAAGTGCTGCTGCTGTAGGTTATGGAAACTTAGGTCAAGTTTGTCATAACTTCGCT
>CENJ01072209.1_pt1 | contig 33042 bp, 31 predicted proteins | sample 356161 | NCBI WGS metagenome assembly CENJ01 (sample SAMEA2619531, study PRJEB7988) | marine metagenome | biome: marine biome (ENVO:00000447); feature: surface water layer (ENVO:00002042); material: "saline water (ENVO:00002010), including plankton (ENVO:xxxxxxxx)" | depth 5 m | reverse complement strand
GCAAGGTAATTGATTTTGACAATGATGGTGACGATGATGTTATCGTCCTATGCTACTCAGATTGCTGGAATAACCAATCAGAGTTCTATAATGAAAACCGCAATAATGGTTTTATATTAATCAATAATAACGGCAACCTTCTAAAAGAAGATATTATTCATTTCCCAGTTGGCACTTTGGATCAAGTTAATAAAAATGATGACCTTGACGTAGGAGATATAAACGGAGATGGTTTTCCAGATATTGTCATATCACAGGGCAAGCTTGACCCATATTACATTGACAGAGATATTCAAATACTAATTAACGAAAATGGCAAATCTCTAATTGATGAGACTAGTGAAAGGATTGTGAACTTGAGAGATGATTACAACGGCCACCCTGAGGGGAGCACTTATCTATTTGATTATGACAATGATGGGGATTTAGATATTTTTGATTTTCAAGCGAATGTTCGCGATGGTATCTCACAATGGAATACAAATGCTCCAACCCAAGAAGATCAGACCTATCCATACTGGAAGAATGGCGGTGCCTTATTCATTAATGATGGAAGTGGTTTTTTTACAAGTTTAGACGATGACCAAACTTCTACAGGCGAATTACCAAACTTATTTGAACCATGGCAATTTTCCACATTCAATCAGCCATATTTTGTTTGCCCAGTAGATTTTGGGCCCCCCTTTGGTTATGGGTTTGGTTTCTCAGGCAGTGCGGGAGAACAGGCATCAAACATAAATTACCCTGAGGGAGAAATGTATGAAGACTACAACGCCAATGGATTTGCAACTGGCCGTAAGTTAAATGAGATAGATGATTCTCAATCTTGGTATTACTAATATAATTTAATCTTTGACTTTGCCACATACTTGGCAAGCCTCACCTTTTGATAGGTATACCCCACCACAACTTGGACTTAAAGGTTTTTTTCTGAGGATTAGTCCTATACCCATCCCAGCAATAGAAAGCATCACTACGATAAAAGCCAATATAGTATTGATCATGGGAATATAGTACCCCAATTAGTCGATTGCATCGAGTTACCGTCATTTAAAATAAAAAACACTGCAAGATCATATTTTTCAGCTATTTCGATGCCCTCCTCTATTCCAAGCACATACATTGCTGTTGCCCATGCGTCTGCCCTTGCAGCATCATTAGCTGCAACACTTACAGAAAGTATATCGCGAGGGCCACCACCCCAAATATGCCCTGGATTTCGATATTCACCTGAAGTTGCAATGGAAATACCTTCTTGAGGAACGTCAAACGACTTGTAGGGTCTTGGATTTTCACTGAATGGGTCTTCTATAGCCCAGCGCCAATTCCCAAGATGTACAGCTGTTCCTTTAGCTCTGATTTCTCCGCCAATTTCAATAAAGAAGTTATATATTTGATTTTTTGATAGCAAATCTGCCACTCTGTCTACAGCATATCCCTTTGCAACTGCAGAGAAATCAAGTTTATTTTCTTTTAAGGGATCAAACGTGTTATTTGATTTTTCTGAAATTTTTAATGAAAGGTTGTAAATATATTTCAAGTCCTCCGACCAACTATCTAATTCTTCAAGTGAGGTATTTAAAACCTCAGAATTTTGTTTATATGTTGAGAAAATTAAATCAATACGATTGAGTTCCTCGAGTATCTGTTCATTGATTAACTCATTGGTTGGTTTATCTGCTGGATGATTGAAAATATATTTATAAGTTGTACCGTAAATCTCACCAGTAACCTTGGTTTCTGTATTTGATTGCCAACTACAACTACTTAAAAGGAAAATTAGTATTAGTGCGTATCTAACCACCAAAATCATCCAGCATTATGTTTTCCTCTTCAACACCCAAATCTGAAAGCATTTTGATGCAAGAAGAATTCATAATTGGAGGGCCACACAAGTAATATTCACAATCCTCAGGAGCCTCGTGCTTTGATAAATACTGATCTTGCGTAACTTGATGTATAAAACCTGTAAGCCCTTTCCAGTTGTCTTCAGGGAGTGCATCTGATAAAGCGATATGAAATGAGAAGTTTTCATGTTCTTTTGCAAGCTTTTCAAAGTCCTCTTTATAGAAGATTTCTTTCATACTTCTTGCCCCATACCAGTAGGAAATCTTTCTATTAGAATTTAGTCTTATTAATTGATCAAAAATATGAGATCTCATTGGGGCCATACCCGCGCCCCCTCCAATAAATACCATTTCATTTTCAGTTTCACGAGCAAAAAATTCTCCAAAAGGTCCAAAGACTTTTACTTTGTCACCAGGTTTTAGGCTAAATACATATGATGACATTATTCCAGGAGGAAAATCTGTGCCTGGAGGTGGTGAAGCTACACGTATATTAAATCTTAATACACCCTCTTCTAGAGGAAAGTTTGCCATTGAATAAGCTCTTATAATTGGCTCAGGATTGGTTGCAACATTATCCCAAATTTTAAACCTATCCCAATCATCATGATATTCTTCAGCAACATCAAAATCTTTATAATTAATTGCTTTAAATGCAGGCGCTTCAAGTTGCACATAACCACCAGCTCTAAACTTTACGTTTTCATCCTCAGGAAGTTTTAAAACTAACTCTTTAATGAAGGTTGCAACGTTATCATTTGAGATTACTTCGCACTCCCATTCTTTTACACCAAAAACTTCTTCTGGGATGCTAATCTTCATGTCAGATTTAACTGGAACTTGGCAGGATAGACGCCAATTATCGCTTTGCTGTTTGTAGTTAAAGTGAGATTGTTCAGTGGGCAATATAGATCCACCCCCTTGACCTACTTGACATTTACACTCAGCACATGTGCCGCCACCACCACATGCAGATGCTAGGTATATATTTTTTGAGGCAAGCGTGCTTAAAAGTTTACCTCCAGTCGGAACTGTAATTTTTTTGTCTGGATCACCATTTATTTCAATAGTCACATCACCCGTTGCTACTAGCTGGGATCTTGCAAACATTACAAAAGCAACAAGCACAGCCACAATCAGAGTAAATGAAATGATTCCTAAATATAAATCCATTAGAGTAAAATTCCCCCAAAAGACATAAAGCCAAAACTCATTAAACCCACAATTACAAAGGTAATGCCTAACCCATTTAAACCCTCGGGAATATCACTGTATTTTAATTTTTCTCTAATTCCTGCCAGCAATACTATTGCAAGTGCCCAACCAAAACCTGCCCCAAAACCATAAACCACACTTTGTGATAAGTTGTAGTTTTTTTCGATCATAAAAAGTGACGCCCCAAGGATTGCACAGTTTACCGTAATGAGTGGCAAGAAAATACCAAGCGCATTGTAAAGTGCTGGGATATATTTATCTAAAAACATTTCTAAAACTTGTACTGCCGCTGCTATAACCCCTATATAAGTGATTAGGCCTACAAACTCTAAATTAGTGTCTTCTAAACCTGCCCACGACAAGGCTCCTTCCTTTAAGACATAGTTATAAATTAAATTATTTAAAGGGACAGTTAGGGTTAAAACTACAATTACTGCAACTCCAAGACCAAAAGCTGCCTTAACTTGCTTAGAAATTGCAAAGAATGTACACATTCCAAGAAACAAAGATAGTGCTATATTTTCTATAAAAACGGTCTTTACAAAGAGATTTAAGAGCTCAGCCATCAACTCCCTCCTTTTTTGCTAACAGGGGTTTAAAAGTGTGTGCTTTTAGAGGATTTTCATTTTCCTCTATTTGCCCCTTGCTAAATGTTCTAATTACCCAAATCATGATCCCTATAATTATGAAAGAACTTGGAGGCAACAGTAGGAAATTATTCACAGGATAATTCTCAGGCATCACTTGAAGTCCAAAAAATGTACCTGCCCCAAAAACCTCTCTTATTGTCGCGACCACAAGTAGAACGAAGCTGTAACCTAATCCATTACCAAATCCATCTATAGCACTTTTGATAGGAGGATTTTTCATTGCAAATGCTTCCGCTCTGCCCATAACAATACAGTTTGTAATTATTAGTCCTACGAATACACTTAACTGCTTGCTTGCTTCGTAGGCGTAGGCTTTTAACAGTTCATCAACAATAATTACAAGCGATGAGATGATGGTCATTTGAACAATGATTCTAATATTGTCAGGAATATAAGTTCTTATGATGGAAATAAAGAAGTTTGAAAGTGTAATCACAGAAGTGAGAGCTACACACATGATTAAAGTAACATCCATCTTTACCGTAACAGCTAGTGCAGAACATATTCCTAAAATTTGTAACGCAATCGGATTGTTCTCAACTAGAGGAGTAAATAACAGTTTCCTTGTTTCTTTTAAAGATATTGCCCTCATCTTTCTATTCTATTACTTCATTTAATTTTTTAATAATTGGCCCATAGCCTTGGTCGCCAAGCCAAAAGTTGATCATATTTGTTACGCCATTACTTGTAATGGTTGCGCCTGACATACCATCGATCTCATAGTCATCCCTAGAGACTCCTTTTACTACTTTAAGAGATACTGAGCCATCTGAATTGTAGATTCTCTTTCCCTCCCAGCCCGATTTCCAATTTGGATTATCAACTTCTCCTCCCAAACCAGGAGTTTCCTTATGCTCATAGTATTCAATACCCATTACAGAATTTAAGTCTGGCCCTAATGAAAGATATCCATAAAGCGTTCCCCAAAGGCCATAGCCTCTAATTGGTAAAACAATCTTTTCAATTTTGCTTGCTTCATCAAGCCAAACGTACAAAGGTGCTATTTTTTCTTGTCGTTTAATAATTGCAATATCTAGTTTGGAAGGAACAATATTTGATAATTGAACATTAGATGCAGCCTTTATATGGTCATATCCGCTTTCAACTGAAACCAATTCTCCTGTTTCGAAACTAAAAAACAAAGTTTTAATCTTAGAAAATTCTTCATCGATATTGCTGTTCTGTATCCCTGCCGCAGCAAGAATTTTTTCCTTTTTTTCGTTTTCTTGATTAAGTTTTTGCTCATACCTTACTGATACTGCAGTAAATGAGACAATGACTGCACAAGCAATACAAACGAATAAAGGCACAATCAAGTTTTTCATGAATTGTACCTCTCCATTCTTTTGCCAGTATTGTATGAGGTGACACAAAAATCAATTGCTGGTGCTAATAAATTAGCAAACAGAATTGCTAACATCATACCCTCTGGAAAAGCTGGATTTATAACTCTAATTAAAATCACCATCACACCAATAGCTAAACCATATATCCATCTTCCCATATTTGTATTTGCGGCAGAAACAGGTTCAGTAGCCATAAAGATCAAACCAAATGCAAAACTACCAATTGAAAGGTGCCACCACCATGGAACACTAAACATAGGATTGGTTTCTGATCCAATAATATTTAATAAAGATGAGATTGTAATCATTCCAATTAAAGTACCAAATATTATTCTCCAAGAGGCAATCTTTGTATAGACCATATATGCGCCTGCCAAAAGTATTAAGAATGTAGAGGTCTCCCCAATTGAGCCTGGAATTTGCCCAAAGAAAGTTTCTCCCCAAGTAAAATTTGCTTGCATGCCTGCCAAGCCATCTTGTGCCCCAATTCCAAGTGCTGTAGCCCCTGAGTAACCATCTATAGCTCCGTTGTCTGCTAATGATGCTACCCAAACCATATCTCCAGAAAGTTCACTAGGATAGGCAAAGTAAATAAATGCTCTCCCGGTTAATGCAGGATTTAGAAAGTTTTTTCCTGTACCTCCAAAAAATTCCTTACCAACGACAATACCAAAAGCAATTCCTGTTGCAGCCTGCCATAGAGGAATGTCAGGGGGGCAACTCAATGAAAAAAGAACTGTCGAGACAAAAGCACCTTCATTTATCTCATGCCTTCTTATAGTTGCAAAAATTGCTTCGCAAGCTATACCCACAACAAAGACTGTTAGGTAAATTGGCACAAAATAAACGATTCCAAACCAAAGCCTATGAAAGTGATTATTTACATCTGTACCTATCAGTTGTACCAACCAGTTATGCCAGTCTCCAGTCGAACTAAATCCACCCTTAGCCATGTAATCAAGCCCAAAATAGCCCATGTTATACATACCCCAAAACATCGCAGGAAAAGTTGCTAACCAGACTATAACCATTACTCTCTGAATATCGAGGCTATCTCGGATGTGTGTTTTACCTGTTGTTGCTATTTTTGTTGAAAAAAAGAAATTTTGAATAACTTCGTAAAGGTAGAAATAACCTTTATCTTTTGAAGGCCTATTTTTATCAAAAAAATTCTCTAAAATTTTCATGAAGTTTCCTCTTTCCAAATCATTTCCATACAGTCATTAAATAGTGCCACATAGTCATATTTACTAGGGCAAACATAAGAAAAAATACCCATATCTTCCTCAGCCAGATCAAAGAGACCTAATTCTCTAAGAGCAACAAGGTCTCCAATGGCTAATGACTTTAAAAATATTGTCGGATCTATTTCAAAAGGGTTCACTTCGTCAAAGGCCCCTATTGGAACAATTGCTCTATATCCTCCATTGATATTGGTGTCAAAATTAAAATTATCAGGCTCTAGAATACTTGATAAAAAGACATTTGAATTGCTATGGTTCTTATCCCCCAATTTAAGCCAGTTGAAAAAAGTTGCCTCTCTTTCATCTGATACTAAAGATATCTGATTCGCGTATCTTGTAAGAAAATCAGAGTAACTATCTCCGCTTCTCCCGTGCATCAGGCTCCCAGAAACTATTCGAGCATTACCTGAAATATTTCCGGCAGTAAGTTCGTCTAGATTAGCTCCATGAAGAGTTTTAATAACTTTAGGTTCGTTACAAGCCGGGCCTACAATTGAAATATATTTATCAAAACAAAATTTTCCTGAACTCTTTGATTTGCCAATTCGAATTACATCTTGCCAGTTTATTGTCCAAGTTTTTTTTGATTTTCTTATGGGCTTAATATGTTGAATGTGAAGAGAGCTGTTACCCGAGGGGTAGTTTCCTTCAAAAATGACTTGTTCTACCGAAGGCTCTTCGACATTAATAGCGGTGTTACTACATAAATAAACATTTTCGCTAGCAAGCTTATTAAGATTTTGAAGCCCTTTTAAAAAATACTCAGATTCCAATTCAATAATTAGATTGGGGTCTAAATCAAGCTTGTCTGTCTTACATGCGTTAACAAAAATAAAGTCAGGAGTAGAGTTAACAGCAGGAACTCTGTTAAATGGCCTCTCTCTGAAACTGTCCCATAAACCTGAGTTATTAAGTTCTTCGTTGAAATTCTTTGACTTTTTGAACTCTAGGCTCTCCTCAGTTTGTTGTTTAATAATTACCGAAACTAGGGCTCTTTTTTCACCACGGTTTATCGAATCTATTACTCCTGTTGCCGGAGATCTTATAAAAAAACCTTCATTAGCTTTATCTTCAAGAATTGCCTGCCCTTGCAAAATGCTGTCACCCTCTTTCACAAGTATTTTTGCCTTGAAACCGAAGTAATCCTCTGGAAGGATACCAAAGAAATTTGGCGATATTTGTTCTACGTTTTTTAAATTATCTACAGAACCGTGAAGAGGTATTTCCAGACCCCCTTTCATTTTAATTTTCCTCATTTATTGTTTCGGGTATCTTGTTAAATTTGCACCAATGACTTTTTTCAAAAGCCTTACAACTTGCTTGGTGTAACCATACTCGTTATCGTACCAACAGTAAATAGTTACACTATTAAAATTACTAATAGTTGCTTGAGAGTCATAAACTACTGCAAATTCATTGCTATAAAAATCTGAAGATACTGCATCTAATGAATTGGTATAGTCAATTGTTTCCCTAAGCTTTGATCTAAATGCAGCCTTTCTAAAACAATCATTAAGCTCTTCAACTCCTACCCCTCTTTTAAGAGTTAAATTTAGTATTGCTAAACTAACATTTGGAGTTGGAACTCTAATGGCATTTGCTGTCAGTTTGCCTTTTAAGTCTGGCAGTACCTCTGATACTGCTTTGGCGGCACCAGTGTCTGTAATGACAAGATTTAGCGCTGCACTCCGGCCCCTTCTATCTGAGGAGTGATAATTATCTATAAGGTTTTGGTCATTGGTGTATGCATGAACTGTTTCAATATGACCATTTACAATCTTGAAATTATCATCGACAAGTTTTAGAACTGGTGCTATTGCGTTTGTAGTGCATGAAGCAGCTGCAAGAATTTTTTCTTCTGGTTTTGCTTTTTCATCGTTTATTCCATAAACAATATTTTTAATTTTTCCTTTTGCTGGAGCAGTCAAGATAACTTTTTCAACAGATGGGTTTTTTAAATGCTGCTTTAAACCCTCTTCATCTCTCCAAATACCTGTATTATCAACAATCGTCGCTTTCTTAATTCCAAATTTTTTGTAATCAATTTTGCTGGGATCATTTGATGGAATAACAAATACTTCATTACCATTGACAATTAATGAATGGTTCTCTTTATTTACTCTTATTGTTCCAGCAAATTCACCGTGAACAGAATCATGTCTTAGCAGGCTTGCTCGTTTTATTAAGTCATCGGGATTACCAGATCCTCTTACTACTATCGCTCTCAACCTCCACTTAGCGCCCCCACCTGTATCAGCGATCAAAAGCCTTGTAAGTATTCTTCCGATTCTTCCAAATCCAAATAAAACAATATCTTTTGGTCTTAATGGATATGATCTTTTTGTTCGGATATTTTCTGAAAGAAGCTTTTCAACGTATTTTAGTGGATCAAGCTTTTCGTTTTCAAGCAAGTACGAGACTATTTCCCCAAGGTCAATTTCACAGGGCAGCAGTTTCATCTTTGAAATATGCTCTAGAACAGGAAACGTTTCAATCTCACTAAGCTCATTTCCTTCGACCTCTCTAACAAATCTGTGGAGCTTCATTATCTCTACAGCAGAGCAATTTAATAGAGGCCTACCATACATCAATACATTTACTTCATTTCTGTATAGCTTCCCCACAAGAGGGACCATTGTTTCTGCAAGACCCTCTCTCCATTTCCAATCACCAAAGTAATCATCGACTTTTGGTCGCCTTCTTTTGTCTGGATTGAATCTCTTTACCAAATTAACTATCTATGTATTTATCTAAAAAGTAGTCCGAGCTTCCGAATAAATGTGAAATAACCATCAATCTCTTCAAGTAATGGCCGACAGACATCTCTTCTGTTACACCCATTCCACCGTGCAGTTGTACTGCTTCCTCACCTACTTTTTTTCCGGCTTTAGAAACTTGGTTTTTTAGCCCATAGATTAGTTTTGATTTTTCGTCCAAATTATCGGTAGCTAAGACTTTTAGTAAGAATGATTTGCTAAACTCTGTTTCCATAAACATATCAACCATTCTGTGTTGTAAGGCTTGAAATTTTGAAAGAGATTGCCCAAATTGTTCTCTTTGCTGAGTGTATTCAATTGTCAATTTATAACATTTTTCCATTGCCCCAATTGCCTCTGAACATACGCATACTATTGCCTCGTTTACAGATTCTCTAAGAATATCAAGAGCATTACTGCTGCTAAAAATTGTTTCAGCTTTGCAGTTTTTTAGATTTAGGTCTCCTGAAACAAAACCGTCATAGGTTTTATAGCCTACAACTTCTAAACCTTCTGCATCTTTCGGCACTAGTGCAAATGAATAACCAGACCCTTGTTTGCCAAAAACGATAAAATAATCTGCATTTGGAGCATTTAAAACTGTTGTTTTCCTTCCGCTTACAATACCATCCGAACTAATTGTGCATTCTATATTATCGAGGTTGTAACCTTTGTTAGGCTCATAATTCGCAAGTGAAAATTGCTTGTTACCAGAAATGAGTGATTCAATAAACTCTGATTTTTGATCAAGATCGCCTCTCTTGAGAACGCCACCAGATAAGACAACATTGGCTAAATAAGGCTCAACTATGATTGATTTACCAAACTCTTCAAAGACTAGACTAAGGTCAACATCATTACCCTCTAGTCCCCCCAATTCTTCAGAGAACGGAATTGCTAGCCACCCGAGCTCTGCAAATAGTTTCCAATGTTCAGCACTATGACCATTATCAGAATTTATACTTTTCATTCTAGTTTCAAAATCATAATCTGCACTGCAGAATTTTGAGACACTATCTCGAAGGAGGTTCTGTTCGTCGGTATAACTTAGATTCATTTTTAAATGCCTAGAACTGCCTTAGCAATTATATTCTTTTGAATTTCATTAGTCCCACCGTAGATTGTAACTTTTCTAAAATTTAGGTATTTAGGAGCTGAAAGCTGAGCGTCTTTTGTAGCAGCAACTTCTACATCTGAAAATCCATATGGACCTCCATACGGCATTGCATCGTGACCAGACACTTCAACTGCTAAAGTTGATATTCTTTGCTGTAATTCAGTGCCTTTGATTTTGAGAAGAGAAGACTCTGCTCCTGGGCTTTTACCCTCTCGCATAGCCGCTAATCCTCTGAGTTCTGTCATTTCAAGTGCATCTAGGTCTAGCTCAAATTGAGCCACCTTTGATTTGAAATTCTTATCCTCTGAAAGTGGACCTGAGCCGTGGAATGTATTCTTAGCTTTATTCTTGAGCCTATTAATTGCTCTTCTCATTTGAGGCGCTCCTGCAATAGAGCTTCTTTCATGAAAAAGTAAGAATTTTGCATATGTCCAACCCTGACCTTCTTCACCAACAACGTTTTCTGCAGGCACCCTTACATCATCAAACCAAACTTCATTTACTTCATGGTCTCCGTCTATTGTAATTATTGGCTTTACCTCAACACCCGGTGTATTCATATCAACAAGAATAAAAGTAATCCCTTCTTGTTTTTTTCCAGCATCGCTTGTTCTAACCAAAACGAATATCCAGTCCGCATGTTGGCCTAATGTTGTCCAAGTTTTTTGCCCATTAATAATGTATTCGTCTCCCTCTTTTACTGCCTTGCATTTGAGGGATGCTAAGTCAGATCCTGATCCTGGTTCAGAATAACCTTGGCACCACCAATCATCAAAATTAAGTATTCGCGGTAGGAATTTTTGCTTCTGCTCTTCTGAACCAAATGTCCAGATTACTGGTGCGACCATTTGTAAACCAAAAGGAACAAAAGTAGGACAACCTGCTAAAGCAAGCTCTCTGAGATAAATATAGACTTTTGTTGCATCCCAACCAGTTCCTCCATGCTCTACAGGCCATGAATGACCCATCCAACCCTTTTTAGCTACACATTTGTGCCACTCGACGATTTCTTCCCTTGTAAGCTCATCGCCATTTTCCATTTTATCTTTAATATTTTTGGGATAGTCCTTATCAAGAAACTCTTTAACTTCATCCCTAAAAGCTAAGTCTTCTTTTGAAAAATTTAGATCCATAATTTACCCTCTATTTTATTCTATTAAATATTTAATCTGGATATCATATTTAATAGTGATATATTGAAATTATACAATCTGTATTAAAAACTTTATGCATTGCTTTTTCAAGAACATCTACATAATTTTTCTGCTTTCTTTCTTTGTAGAAGCTGAGAATAAAAATAAGATTTTTAGAGTAGAAGCTGCAACAGTTATTTGGGATGCCAATCCCACAAGTGAAAAGTTTCCAATGAAAAAAAATTTTCAGCTTGTAAGAGAGGCTATAAAGCTAAATTCAGACAATTTTAGTGATAATGAAAAGGAGTTATATAAACTAATTAAATCAGACAATTATTCTTTAGGAAATACAATTAATATTAAAGGTCTTGAAGGAACAACTATAGATGCCCATAAATCATGGTTTCAGAACTTAAGTAATGAAGAAAGCTCTAAATTTGTTTTAGTATCTGATAAAAGAAATCAATGTGCTGTAAAAGTCTTTGAATCAAGACATCCAAGAATTAGCGCTAAATGCTCAATGGGCCTTGATTCACTAAAAGATACAAAAATACTTGTAAATACTCCTCAAGGCTTAAGGCTTGAGGATCAGAAAAATTATAATATCCTCAGGCAGAACAGCTTAGTAAAACCACACTATTTTCTTTCAGAGCAACAAAGAATAAGGTTAAATGAATTTTATTATTTCGATCATCCTAAGATTGGGTTAATCATTGGAGTTTTTGATGACTAGTCTCGCTATTTATAGTAAGCGTTTTCTCTTTCAGAGTGGTCGGTTACATCTTTGATTCCTTTGATTTCTGGAACCTTCTCAAGAAGGGTTTTTTCAATCCCCTCCTTTAAAGTTACGTCAACCATCCCACATCCTTGACAACCACCTCCAAATTGAAGAACGGCATAATTTTCACTAGTAATTTCGTTTAAGTGCACTTCACCACCATGAGATGCAAGTTGTGGGTTTATTTCACTATATAAAACATAATTAACCTTGTCTTCTAGTGAAGCATTTTCTCCAACTTTTGGAACTCTTGAACTTGGAGCTTTTATAGTCAACTGTCCCCCAAAATTGTCTGCATCATAGTTTACTTCCGCATCCTCCAGGTAGGGAACACTCTTTTCCTCCATAAATAGTGTAAAACTGTCAAGACTCAGTCTATGATCTGTAGGTTCGGTTTCATCCGGCTTGCAGAATGCTAGACAGGTCTCTGCTCTGGGAGTTCCAGGATCAGAAACAAAAATTCTTACATCGCATTCAAAATCTTTTTTCTCAATAAGTTTTGAGAGATAATCTTCAGCGCTTGCTGTAACATTAATCATATATTCATATTTAGTAGTTAAATGAAATTTATAAATGATATTTTCGCATTTTTAGCAGGAGTTGGGAAAAAATCTTCTTTTGAAACTTTATTTAAGGAAGAGAACTATTTACGAATATTAATAAGTTTAGTTGTCTTACTCGTAGTTTTTCTATCTGTTGTGATTTTAATTGTTCTAACTATAGCTTAGATTTTTGATTCTAATTCAGGCAATACGTCAAATAAATCACCTACTAACCCATAATCTGCAACTTTGAATATTGGCGCTTCCTCGTCTTTATTTATGGCAACAATGGTTTTTGAGTCTTTCATTCCTGCTAGGTGCTGAATTGCCCCTGATATCCCAACCGCAATGTAAAGATTTGGTGCAACTGATTTCCCTGTTTGCCCAACTTGATAATCATTTGGCGCAAAACCAGAATCGACAGCAGCGCGTGAAGCACCCACTGCAGCATTTAGTTTATTAGCAACACTATCAAGCAAAGCAAAGTTATCTCCATCTTGCATCCCTCTTCCACCAGAAATCACAATATCTGCAGAAGTAAGTTCAGGTCTGTCTGATACTGTCAGCTCATTTCCAACAAAAGCAGATTTCCTTGTACCAACCTCTGGCATCTTACAATCTTCAATGTCTGCTGCACCACCCTCAGAAGAAGCTTTCTCAAAAGCAGTTGTTCTTACAGTTATAATATTTTTTTGTTGTTGGCTCTCTACAGTAGCAATACATGCTCCGGCGTATATTGGTTTTTTAAAAGTCTTGATATCAACTATCTCAACTACTTCAGAAATTTGCTGGATATCAAGCATGGCCGATATTCTTGGCATTAAATTTTTTCCACTTGTGCTTGAGCTGGAAATAAAGAAATTATAATTCTCTTCAACAGAGACTACACAACAAGCAATATTTTCTGCTATCTCATTTACTAAATTTTCATCTACAAAGCTCAAAACTTTCGAAACAGCATTTATTTCTTTTGCTTTTACTGCTACTTCATTTGAGTTGCTTGCTACTAATACATCAATCTCTTGTCCAATTTTTTCTGCAGCTGCTATTGCGCATAGGGTAGATGATGACAAATCTTTATTATCGTGTTCGGCTATTACTAATGTTTTCATTCTATAACTTTTGCCTCAGTTCTTAGTTTATCTAATAGAGAGTCAACGGAATCTACTTTTACACCCTCTTCTCTTTCATCTGGTGATTCAACCTTTAATATCTTTACCTTCTGTTCAATTGTAATGCCAAGTTCCTCTGAATCCATTTCGTCAATTGGCTTTCTTTTTGCTTTCATGATATTCGGTAAAGAAGCATATCTTGGCTCATTCAATCTTAAATCGGTTGTTACAATTGCTGGCATTTCAACCGATAATGTTTCCAAGCCACCATCTATTTCTCTAGTTACATTTAAGTTGTTATTGTTAAATTCAATTTTAGACGCAAAAGTTGCTTGGGGAATTTGCAGAATTGCTGCAAGCATTTGTCCTGTTTGATTATGATCTCCATCAATCCCTTGTTTCCCCATTAAAACAAGACCAGGCGTTTCTTTCTCATATATTTTTGAGAGTATCTTCGCTACATCTAGAGGCTGAACTACTTCATTTGCTTTGACTAATATTGCTCTATCTGCTCCCAATGCTAGTGCAGTTCTTAATTGTTCTTGGTTTTTCTCTGTTCCTATGCTTACCACTACCACCTCATCAGCATTACCTGCCTCTTTAATCCTAATCGCTTCTTCAAGTGCGATTTCACAAAAAGGATTTATTGCCATTTTCACGTTAGATAAATCGACATCTGTATTGGATTGATTCGGTCTGACCTTGACGTTATAGTCATTTACTCGTTTAATTGGGACTAAAATTTTCATTGTTTTGTGACTTGTTAACAATATATAGTAAAAAGATAAAATTTAAATAGTTTAGGGCAATATTATTTATGGAAAGAGAATCAATGGATTACGACGTTGTGATTGTGGGTGGAGGTCCATCTGGACTGTCCACAGCTATAAAGCTTGCGCAGTTATTTAAGGAAGAAAGCCAGGACAAAACAATATGCGTGCTCGAAAAGAGTGCAGAAATTGGGGGACATATTCTCTCAGGCAATGTTTTTCAGACAACCGCACTTGATGAACTTATTCCTGACTGGAAGGAAAGAAACGCACCTTTAAATGTGCCTGTAAAAAAAGATTCAATTAGATTTCTTCTCAATCATAAATTAAGCATCCCTGTTCCATCATTTTTGATGCCAACAATGCAAAACCATGGAAATTACATTACAAGTCTTGCTAATTTGTGCCGTTGGCTTGCTGAACAAGCTGAAGGAATGGGTGTTGATATTTTTCCTGGTTTTCCGGCATCTGAGATTATTTACGATAATGACAGAGTAAAAGGAGTTATAACTGGCGATATGGGTATAACGGCAAGTGGTGAAAAAAAGGATTCATACCAACCTGGCATGGAAATTATAGCTAACGATTATGTTGTATTTGCTGAGGGCTGCCGAGGTCACCTTGGTAAGCAATTGATTAAAAGATTTAATCTTGATGAAGGTAAAGACCCTCAACACTATGGCATTGGATTTAAAGAAATTTGGGAAGTTGATAATAAACATTATCAAGAGGGCCTAGTGGTTCATACTAATGGGTGGCCCTTGCCAATGGATACTCCCGGTGGATCATATATGTATCATGCTGAAAAGGGACAAATCTTACTGGGGATTGTGATACCACTTGATTATTCAAACCCACACTTAAGTCCATACGATGAATTTCAGAAATGGAAATCCCATCCAGACATAAAGAAATACCTTGATAATGGAAAAAGATTATCTTACGGTGCGAGAGCGCTAATCAAAGGAGGCTTGCAAAGCATGCCAAGCATGGAGTTTCCTGGAGGCTTCTTGGTGGGCGATAATGCAGGGACATTAAATTTCTCAAAGATTAAAGGGTCACACACTGCTATGAAGTCAGGAATTGAGGCTGCAAAAGTAATTCACTCGAATTTGAAAGGTAACACTAAAGACTTTAATGAACATTTAAAATCAACGTGGCTCTATGAAGAGCTTTATAAATCAAGAAATTTTGGCCCCTTCTTTCATAAATTTGGAGGTCTGTTAGGGGCTGCTTTTAATGTTGTAGATCAATTGATATTTAGAGGCAGGCTTCCATTTACACTTAATCATCCTACCCCTGATCATGCTTGTCTAAAGAAAGCGAGCGAATCAAAAAAAATAGATTACCCTAAATACGATAATGAAATTACTTTTGACAAGCTTAGTTCAGTTTATTTATCAAACACTTACCATGAAGAAGACCAACCATGTCATTTAGTTTTAAAAGATCCAGATTTGCCAATTTCTCATAACCTAGAAATGTATGATGAGCCTGCACAAAGATATTGTCCTGCAGGGGTGTATGAAATTGTAGAAGAAGATGGCAAAAAGCGTTTCCAAATAAATTCACAGAATTGTATTCACTGTAAGACATGTGACATCAAAGAGCCTTCTCAAAACATAGATTGGATATCCCCAGAAGGCGGTGGCGGTCCAAACTACCCAAATATGTAGTAAGCTTAAACTATGAAAGTTGGACACATTATCAGCATTGTTTTGATTTCTATTTTGATAGGCATAGCATCAAATTTAAGTTTTACATATCTGACAACAGAAAGATTATCAAATGACGAGAAAACTTTTATTAAACTCTTAGAAGATGACTGGGAAAATACTTTGCAAGAGAATCCTTTTTTTGCAAGTTTGTTGGGAGATGAAAGGTTTAATGACCAAGTTACTTCCAATTCAGTAGAAAAATTTAAATTGGATCAGGATTATGAAATATCTTTTCTTGAAAAATTATCCCAAATAAATCTTTCTAATCTTACTGAGCCTCAAAAACTTAACTATAGACTTATTAAAACCAGCTATGAAGTTGCCTTAGATGGTAAAAATTTTCCTAATTATTACATGCAATTAAATCAACGTGGTGGCGTCCAAGATTATTACAGTTATGCCGATAGACTTAATTTTTCAGAAAAACAAGACTACCTTGATTGGTTTGAAAGAATTAAAGGATTTAATCAGAATATTATAAATTCTCTAAAGAATAACCAAGAGGGGCTTAAGAACGGCTATACCCAACCCAAACTAGTGTCTAGAGCTGTGGCAACACAAATCGAAAATATGCTTGCACTAGAGATTGATAAACATCCGTATTTTAAAGCTTTCTCTTCTGCAGAGAAAGTAATGAGTGAACAAGAAGCAAATGCACTTAAAGAGAGTGTTAAAGAGTTTATTGTGGATAAACTAAACCCTTCATATAGAAAGCTTTTGACATTTTTAAGGAATGTCTATATTCCGAATTCTAGAAACTCAGTAGGCTTGGATGGTGTGCCAAACGGTAAAGCATGGTATGAGTATTTAGCTAAATACCACACCACAACCAATTTAACTCCTAATGAGATTCATGAAATTGGGCTCAAAGAAGTTGCAAGAATTAGGTCTGAGATGGAAGATATAATTGAATCTGTAAGTTGGCAGGGAGATTTCCGCTCCTTTCTAACTTTTTTAAGAACCGATCCTCAGTTTTATTATGAGACTGGTGAAGAACTTCTTGAAGCATATAGAGCAATGTCAAAAAAAATTGATGCATATATGCCCTCCCTTTTCAACAAACTTCCTAGAGCTCCATATGGAGTTATTGCTATTCCTATGGAGACAGCACCTTACACAACAACTGCATATTACAATGCTCCAAGTAAAGGCAGGCCTGGTTATTATTATGCAAATCTCTATAAGCCTGAGACACGTCCCAAATATGAGATACCCGTGTTATCTGTACATGAAGCTGTCCCAGGACACCACCATCAAATTGCTTTAGCACAAGAGTTAGAGAATGTGCCCAAGTTTAGAAACCATCTTAGCTTTACAGCATTTGTTGAAGGATGGGGCCTATATAGCGAACAGCTTGGTGAAAATATGGGTCTATATGAAGACCCATACGATAAATTTGGTCAACTAACATACGATATGTGGAGAGCGATTAGGCTAGTTGTAGATACTGGTATGCACTATAAGGGATGGACTCGAGAGGAAGCAGTGGATCTTTTTTTAGAAAATACAGCCAAAACACCACTAGATATAAACAACGAGGTTGATAGGTATATTGCATGGCCAGGTCAAGCTTTAGCCTATAAGATTGGCCAACTTAAAATTATGGAATTAAGAGACAAAGCAAAAGAGGAATTGGGCGAAAAATTTGATTTGAAAGATTACCATGATTTCATTTTGAGTTTTGGTTCAATTCCTATGAATATTTTGGAAGAAAAGGTCAATGAATTTATTGAAAGTAAAAAATAAATTTCTCTTACTTATAATTTTTTTTTCCTCAGTAGCATCCTCTGATTCAAACAGTATAACGGTAATGTCATTTAATGTAGAAAATTTATTTGATGCCAAAGATAATCCAATCAAAAGAGATGATACTTATCTCCCTATTTCTAAAAAAAGCAGTGAAAAACATATTGAAAATTGTCAGAAAATAAGGGTAAAAAAATGGCGAGATGATTGTTTATATTTAGATTGGAACCAATCTTTAATAAAGCAAAAAATTGAAAATATTTTACAGGTGATTAATTCCAAAAATATCGATTTTATTAGCTTTCAAGAAGTAGAAAATATTGAAATGTTAGAAGCTCTTCAAAAAGGAATGAAAAGCCAAGAATTTGAGCATATCAGTTTAATTGATGGACAGGATGATAGAGGAATTAACCTTGGGGTTATTTCTAAATTCCCTATTATTGAGTCAAAACTCCATCCCATAAATTTTGAAGGGGTCCCAAAAGAGGTTCAAGACGACACACGTGGAATTTTAGAGACAAGAGTATCAACGCTAGACAAAAAAATTATTTCAATTTACTCCGTACATTTCCCTGCAGGCTATCATCCAACTTCAATGAGGAAAGATGCATTTAACATGCTTGAAACCCTCGTCTCAAAACATTCGAATGTTTCAATCGCCCTTGGCGATTTTAATGTGAATATTACAGAAGATAAAAAACATAACCTGTATAAAAATTTGAGTAATAAATGGGAAATTGCTCACTTATCAGGGTGCAAAGACTGCGATGGAACCTCATATTATTTTAGAAATGGCACATGGTCATTTCTTGATAATCTAATGGTTTTTAAGGGACGGGGAGCAATATTTGATGATGCTTCTATTCAGGTAGTAAAGCACCCTCTTCAAACAGACAAAAATGGCATTCAAATTAGCTTTAATTCATCAACTGGCATTGGAGTATCTGACCATTTTCCCATAATGGCTAAGGTTTTATTAAATAGAGATATAAGTGATTGAACCATGAAAAGGCTATTGATTTCTATATTAATCTTTGGAGCATCTTTTGACGTTCAGTCTTGGTGGGATGATGGACACAGAAAGGTTTGTGAGCTTGCGCTGGAAAATATTTCAAAAGAAAAAAGAATCGAAATTCAAGATCTTATAGGCAGAGATTCAGATTGGTGTGTTTGGGCAGACACGGTAAAAAGAAAGCGCCCAGAAACAAGACCTTGGCACTATGTAAATCTTGCAAGAAACGATTTTACTTATTCATCCACGGATTGCCCAGAACAAGGATGCATAGTTAGTGCACTTGAGGAGCACATTGCAATATACAAAGATAAGACTAATAAAAAATGGCGCAGAGCCGAAGCATTGAAATTTATTGGTCATTTTATCGGCGATATACATCAACCCCTTCATGTCGGGGATATTGGGCACTATGGTGGTAACAGGCAATATGTAACCTTATATGATGGTACAAAAACAAATATTCATGAACTTTGGGACGGGATCATTCCAGCTTATGCGCTACAATTAGATTTCAAGCCAATAAATATTGATCTCTACTCACCACAAGAAAAACAGCTTACCCATGAACAACGTATTCAGTTCTGGGTTCAAGAGGCCCGAGAAAAGTTATACCATCCTTCGTTTGGTTACAGGGATGAAACAAAGGTTTTTGATCAAGATTATATGATTGAAAACATAAGTGTTGTTTATCTGCAAATAATTCTAGCAGCAGCTAGGCTTCAAAAACTTCTCGAGGAGATTTAGTTGAGGAAAAAATTCTTGTTATCAGATGTTAAATAAAGTTTGTTTCCACTCTGTTTAGCCTCTGATATCAGTAAATAGAATATATTCCTTGATAGAAGGCCCCATATACCTTCTCTAAGTAAAATTTTGGGGTAAGGATGCCCATTTACCATATCAACCTTTATGAAGTTAATAGAAGTTAATTTTACCCATTCATTAGTATTTGTTTTGAAAAAGTAATCTTCTTTATCTTTTTTGTAATCTATAATCGCAAATATTTCCCTTTTTGCTTTCAAAATTATCTTTTCTGCAGGAGTAACTACAAAGTATTCGTCTCCCTCAAGTTTTACCAGCTTAGAAAACAATTTTATCATAGCTAATCTTTTAATCTCTGAGCCGTTATAGAACCATCTAGAATTATCATCAAGGGTAAATTCAACCCCCTCACATAATGGTGGATTCCATTGTTCCAATGGATAATCGTCTAGTCCAAGAAGGTCTTTTTCAATTTTGTTTATATCCATACATACAACCCTAAAGCTATCCCAATGAACATCAAACTTAATGATGAAAATCTTTTTATGTAAGTTTGAAATTTTTTAGAAAAAAATTCTTTTTTCCCGTAAGCTAAACTAATTGAAAGAATTATAAACCAAGTAGCTGTTGCGAGAAAAAAGTAGATTGAAATAATAAACATATCGTTTATTTCCAACAATTGAATTACACCACCAAACAAAGACATGAAAAACACAATCGCCTTAACATTAAGGAGATTGACTAACATCCCACCAAAGAAGCTTTTATAAAAATTTAGTTCTCTAGCTTTTTGATTAGAAAAAGTTATTTCAGTAGACATATTCTCCATAAGCCCTGAGATACCAATGTAAAATAGGTATGCAGCACCAATTGAGCCAATTAAGAGGTAAATTTGTGGGATTTCATCGAGAAGATAAGTTAATGCAATAAGACTAAGAATGCACTGGAGGAGCACACCTACTCCAATACCGATAGCAGAGATAAAAGTATTTTTGAATCCATTCTCAAATGAACTTCTCAAAATATAAAAAAAGTCTGGGCCTGGCGATATAACTGCTACAAGGTGCGCAAAAGCAAGATATAAAAAAAATGATGTACTCATAAGTAAATGGGCTCTGTTTCTAAATTTATGCCAAATGCTTTTCTGACCTTTTCTTTGATAAGTTTTTCAACTCTTTGGATATCATCAGAACTGCTAATTCCAGTATTCACAAGCACCAAAGAGTGTTTAACTGAGATACCACAACCATTAATTCTTAATCCTTTTAAACCTATAGCCTCAATCATTTCTGCAGCAGAAAGTTTAACTTTTTCCTTCTGTGCATGAACTTGTGTAAGTGGCTTAAGCTTATGGTTAGAATTATATGCCCCCTGGTCAACAATAGGGTTTTTAAAAAAACTTCCTAAGTTTGGAAAGGAAGTTTGATCAGGAATTTTTTTAAGTCTGATTCCTCTAACAAAAGCAATTAAATCAGCTGATTGTGAAAAAACCTGATCTTTAAAATCTTTGTATTCAAGCTTTGGAGAAAAATGATTTGATAGATTTAATAATACTGAAGTAATGATAAGGTTTTTATTTTTTTTAAAAATGCTTTCCCTGTAATTAAATTTACAATCTTCATTGTTAAGCTCTTTTATAAGTTTGTCGCTTAAATCGTATACTTCAATTTTTAAGATATTTTCAGAAAGTTCCTTGCCGTAAGCACCAATATTTTGAACAGGGGCTGCGCCCACTGAACCAGGAATTCCTGCGAGATTTTCCAGACCATAAAAATTATTTTTACAGCAAAAATCTATAAGATCGTCCCACTTCACACCTGCCTCAACTTTTAAAATAACGTTTTTTTTATTTTCAATAATTTGGATTCTATTCCCAGCCGGCTTAATAACAAATTTATTAAAATTTGCGGGGAATATAGAGTTTGTGCCCTCCCCAATCACACAAAGATTATTTGATACGAGTTCGTTTTCTTTACAAATTTTAATTAAGTCTTTTGCATTTGAAAATTCATGATAAAACTTTGCAACCGCTTTCAATTTTAAACCGTTTTGAGAGGTTAAGTCATACATATCATTTGGTGACATGAGCCTTAAATTTTTCTAAATCATCTTCTGTATCAATCCCATATGAGCTAAAGCTTTGCACTTTAAGCATATGTATTTCAATCTTATTATCTAAAGCCCTAAGTTGTTCAAGATTTTCCCTTATTTCATTTTTTGATTTAGGAAGTGATGCAAATTTCTTAAGGGTATTTACATCATAACCATAAACACCAATATGATGGAAATTTTCAAAATCATCATAGCCTTCAATTTTTTTTCTAGAGAATAAGATAGCTTTATTCTGCTCATCTATTGCTACTTTAACTCTGTTAGGATTATCTAAATTTTCCTCGTACAGGAACGGTTTACACATTGAAGCAAAGTTGGCCTTTCGATTAACCATGAATCTTGCAAATTTATCTATAAAATCCATATCTAGAAGAGGCTCGTCTCCTTGAAGGTTGATTATTAGTTCTTGATCATGAACTTTATTTACAGAGATAAATTCATTAATTCTATCAGTACCGCTTTCATGCTCTTTTTTTGATAAAAATACATTTCCACCCAACTCAGAAATTATATGTTTTATTTCCTCTGAGTCAGTTACGACTGTTATTGAGTTGGCATTGGAAGACAAACTATTTTCCCATGTCCACTGAATGATAGGTTTTCCACAGACTTCTCTCAAAAGCTTATTGTGAAGTCTCTTTGATTCTAATCTTGCTGGAATAACAATGTTAAATTTACTGTTCATTTATTTTTTCTTTAATAATTTTAGTTAGGTTAATATTCAGCTTTACTCTCATTTTTAAGTACCAAATTGATTCATTTACTTCTCCTGAAGAGATTCTTACTGCATCTTTTTCTGTCATTATTAGTGGTCTTTGGTATTCAAACTCTAAATCCTTTTTTGTGAAGAAATGATGATCAGAAAAAAGTTTAAAGTCGTAGTTAATCTTTATGCCATTAAGCGTTTCCAAGAACCTAACAGGGTTTGCAATTCCACTAACAACGTTTACATTTTTCCCAAAAGGGAATTCATCTATTTGATAACTTTTACCAGTTGCTAAATTAACCCAAGAATCAGGCTCTAATTCAAAAAAGTATTTTGAATTTTTTGCTCTGCCACTGTGCAAAAAGATATCAACTTGATCTTTTCTTGAAATATTATCCCTTAAAGGGCCCGCAGGAAGAAATAGTCTATTACCAAAATCTCTTGAAGAGTCCTCTACCACTATTTCAAAATTTCTTCTTAGATTAAAGTGCTGAAGCCCATCATCAGAAACGACAATATCAGAATCTGTATTTCTCTCTATAAAAGATAAAGCTCTTGCTCTATCCCTATCCACAACTACATTGAATCCTCTTCTATAGTGAAAGATAGCTTCATCACCTACTTGTTGGGCTGTAGTTTCAGAATCAACTAATTTGGTGCCACTGAAAGACCCTTTATAACCCCTAAGAATGATAGCAGGGTTATATCCCATATTTTTTAAATCTAATGCAATTTGATTTACTAAAGGTGTTTTTCCATTTCCTCCAACAGTTACATTTCCAACAACAATTACTGGTATTTCATGATTCTTTGATCTCTTTGCGTTGCCTAACAAGTTTCTTAATGAGCTTCCCAACCAATAAATTGCACTTAGTGGGGCTAAAAGAATATTTGCAGGACCAAGTCGATTCCAGTAATTTTTCTGTTGAGGGAGTTTTGTTGGAATGAAAGAGTCAATTCTAGTATCAACTATATCCTCCTTGCCTATTTCTGGACTTCCTTGCAAGACATTATATAAGCCTTCTTCTTCAATAAGCTCTTTGTGTGTTCCAGATTGGGTAATTTTACCCTCCTCGATCACATAAATTCTGTCTGCTTTCTCGACGGTACTAAGCCTATGAGCAATAATAAATGTTGTTTTATTTTTAGATGCTTTTTCGATCGCATTTTGTATTTCTTTCTCAGACTCATTATCAAGAGCAGAAGTTGCTTCATCAAAGATTAGAATTGAGGATTGTTTTAACAATGCTCTAGCAATAGCGATTCTTTGCTTTTCTCCTCCAGATAGCAGCATTCCATTGTCACCTATTTTTGTATCAAATCCTTCTGGCAAACTAGCAATGAATTCATAGGCATTTGCTTCTCTGGCTGCCTGAAAAATAGCACTATCACTTACATTATCAATTCCGTAAGCTATATTATTTTTAACAGTATCATTGAAAAGTGTTGGGTCTTGTGAGACATAAGATATCGATGAGCGCAAATCTTTAAGTCTTATTTTTTTTATATCGTATCCATCCACAGTGATTGATCCTTCATAGTGGTCATAAAATCTATTCAAAAGATTAACTATTGTTGATTTACCACTACCTGATCTGCCAACTAAAGCTATGGTCTCGCCTTTCTTTGCTTCAATAGTAATATCATCTAATACTGCTTTTTTATTCTCAGAATATCCAAAAGTAACGTTCTTTAAACAAATATCTCCCTGGAGTTTTTTTGTAAGTTCCATCCCTTGAATGAAATTTTCAGAATCCTTATCTATTGAGTTAAATATATCTTCAGCTGCAGCTAAACCCTTTTGAATAATTGCATTTAAACTTGAGAGTTGTCTAATAGGCCTTGCCATTAGACCGGCTGCAGTGAAAAAAGCTACAAAAGATTCAGATGGTAGATTTAAATCATCTAAGTTGCTTAATGCTAAAAAACTCATTCCTGCTAAAGCTGCTGCAACAAATATTTGTATTAAGGGCGTCGCTATATTTGTAGTGCTTTCCATTTTTAAATTTTGTTTGAGGTTTTCATCATTAGCTTGTTTAAAACGAATATTTTCACTTTCCTCATTTCCAAAAGACTTGATTTCTCTTGCCCCTGTTGCAATTTCATTGCTGACTTGCGTGACTATCCCCATTACATCTTGAATCTTTTTGGCAACTCTCCTTAATCTTTTTCCTGCAAGCCCTACAACCACCCCAATTAAAGGAGCGATAAGCAGTATTACAACTGTCAATTTCCAACTTAAGTAGATTAGGTAAATAAATAGACCAACCAGCAAAAAACCTTCTTTAGCTAAGATTTTCAATGCGTTAGTTGCTGCTCCTGTAATTTGATTTGTTGTAAAGATAACCCTATTAACAATTTCTCCTTTAGAAGCCTGATCAAAGAAACTCATCGGCTGTAATAGCAAGCTGCTTATTAAATCTTGTCTTAAGTTATGGACCACTTTAAGACCAACATTTGCCATAAAAAAGTTCCCTATGTAAAACCCTATTCCTCTTACTGTTGAGATTAACAATAGAAGAAGTGCAAGGTTTAAAGGATTCAGGAATCCTTGATTTTCACTATTTATGAATCCTATAACTCTTTTAAGCCACTCAACTGCAGAAATATCGGCAAGAGCAAATAAAAGAAATCCAAAAATACTTAAAGAAAATAATCCTTTAAATCTAAATGTATAGCTTAGTAGTCGCTTATAGATGCTGCCTCTCACTTATTCCTCTCAATTCCCTTGTCTGAAATCTCTAAGATTTTATCAGCTTTTTTTGCAAAATTATTATCATGAGTTACATAAATTAACAAGCAACGAGCCTTCTTAGCGTAATTTAAAATGAAATCTTGAACGTTCTCACTATTTTTATAATCAAGATTGCCTGTTGGTTCATCTAGAAGAATTATTTTTGGCTTGCTTGATAACGCCCGAGCTATTGATGCTCGTTGTTTTTCACCACCAGATAGATTTGAAGGAAAATTATTTGCTAAATGCTGAATCCTCAAATTCTTCAAAATTTCTGTTATGTGTGAGCTATCATCCACTCTAGATGAAACTTTGCAGTTATCTAATACATTAAGGTTTTCCAATAAATGATGATATTGATAAGCAAATCCAAAAAAGGATTTTCTTAATATGGCAAGCTTTTCTTGTTCAAGGTTATAAATCTCTCTGTTAAAGACTTTTATTGACCCTTCTTCAAAACTATCTAATCCAGAAATTAGATTTAGAAGTGTAGTCTTTCCAGAGCCTGAGGGCCCAACAACACTGTAGATTCCTTGGTCACTAAAACTATAGGACAGATTTTTAAACACTTCGTGAAACGTTGTTCCAGATTTATATTTTTTTGAAACTTTTTTTAACTCGATCATTTTTTGTTTAGGATTTTTACAGGGTTAGTTTTTGCTGCTTTATTTGCTGGTATAAAACCAAGCAATATGATTAAAATAATTGAACAACCGTTTATTAGCAGAATATCTTCAAACATCACAATAGATGGAAAATAGTCAACATAGTAGGTATTCATCACGTTGATATTAAAAATATCTGCAAGAAAATTAAAAAATTCAGTGATGTTATTTGAAAAAATTACCCCAAGTAGGTTGCCAAGGAAGATTCCAATAATTCCTATGAAAAGAGTAATTTGTAGAAATATACGTAAAATTTCATTTTTCGAGTAACCAATTGTCCTCAACATTGCAATTTCACTCTCCTTGTCTTTCACAAAGTGGTTTATTGATAAAACCATACTAAATACTGCTATTAATAGAATTAAAGACATTAGCAAAGATACCATTGTTCTTTCAAGTTGTGTCGCCCGAAATAAGCTTCCATAAACTTCTTCCCATGTTGTAATTTTCGTATAAGAGTTGATAGCTATACTTTTTAAAACTTCTTCACCTGTATTTTCTGCATCTAAGACATCATCAAGTCTCAGCTCAATTCCCATATTTCTTTTTTTAGAGAATGCCTTTGTAAATGAATCTTTTCCTATCAATGCGTAATTTTGATCTACTTCTGACCCTACTGAAAATAAACCGATAACTAAAAAGTTAATTGCTCTGGGCATAGTCATTATATTTCCTAGATCTGATGCAACAATTAATGTAATTTGCTCACCTGGCAACACCCCAAGTTTATAAGCAAGAGAATCGCCCAGTATGATATTTGCTCCATCTTTAAGCTCTTTAAGACTTCCTTCAATAATATTTTTTGCAATAATTGATATTTCTTTTTCGTCAGTCCCCTTTATAACTACTCCTTTTGTAGCGTACTTAGAACTAAGAATTGATTGCTCCATAAGATACTCTTGAGCTCCTATAACATTTGGATGTTGCTTTGCTTTTGAAATTACTTCCTCAATGTTTTCAAATTTTTCAAATCTTTCGAAAATAACTTGTGGTACAGCACCAAGAATTCTTTCTTTTAATTCATTTTGAAACCCATTCATTACTGACATCACAATAATTACAACAGATGTTCCAATCGCTATTCCAACAGTTGTAAATATTGATAGAGATGAAAAACGTTTTGTACCAGGATTTAGAAGGTAGCTAAATGATATTTTATTTAATAAGTTATTCAAGAAAGTTTCTTCATTATTTTTGAAAGCATCTCAAAACTCTTCTTTCTTGGTGGTCTTAACATGTTAAAAATAGTATCAATCTTTGTTTGATAATAAATTGATCTAAGATTTGAAAAATTTAGAAAACCTTCGTACCCATGATAGTGACCATTTCCAGATGGGCCAACTCCTCCAAAAGGAAGTTCAGATTGCATTAAATGGAACATAACATCATTGATAGTTACTCCACCTGAACGAGTATTATTTATAATAAATTCTTGTTCTTTCTTATCATCTCCAAAGAAATATAGACCCAGTGGGTGATCATGATCATTGACATAATTCACAACCTCAGAAAGATCGTCGTAAACCATAACTGGAAGCAGTGGTCCAAAAATTTCCTCTTGCATAACCAGCATTTCGTCATTCACATTTAAAAGAACTTTTGTGGACATTATATTGTTATCTGGATTATCAATTGGTGCTAGATCTGTAACTACTGCACCCTTTTCTTTAGCATCCTGGATGTATTGATCCATCCTCTTAAAATGGTTTTCATTAACCATTGAAGTGTAATCATCTTGATTTTTTTCAGTAAAAAAATCGTTAAAAGTTTCTTTTAATGCATTGATTAAATCATTTTCTAATCCTCTTTTTATGAAAATATAATCAGGCGATAAGCATATTTGCCCTGCATTTAAAGTCTTAACAAACATTATTCTTTTTGCTATTAAATTTAAATCCATGCCATCTGAAATAATTGTTGGACTTTTGCCTCCTAGTTCAAGAGTTGTAGGTACAAGATTATTTGCTGCAGCAGCAAGAATCTTTTTTCCAACTCGTCCGCTACCTGTGTATAGGAGATGATCAAATGGTAGTGCAGAGAATTCTGCACCAACTTCCGGCCCCCCCAAAGTTACACTGAATTCAGATTCATCGAAGTATTTTTCAACTCCTTCTTTGATTACATCAGCAGTATTTGGAGTAAGTTCTGACGGTTTTGCCATAATCCTATTGCCTGCGGCAAATATTGAAGCTGCTGGGTAAAATACCATGCCAACAGGAAAGTTCCACGGAGCTATAACTCCAACTGTACCAAGGGGTGAGGGTTTTAAAATGCTTTTAGATCCAAGCATATTTGCCATAAAGGATGAAGGTCTCGATTGTGGCTTCATCCACTTTTTTAATTTTTTAATAGTAAAGTTCAAATTTCTAACTGATTGAGAAATTTCAGAGGTAAGAATTTCGCCTTTTGATCTATTTTTAAAATCATTGTTCAGCGCATTAATAATTTTTTCATCGTGAGTTTCAATTAAAGCTATACATCTTTTCAATCTGTCTATACGTTGATTTAAGGATGGTTCCCCCTCCTCTAAAAATGCCTTTCTTTGAATTTCTAGTATTTCCCTCATTTAAACTCCTTTAATTATATTTACTATACATTTTACCCAACTATCATTCGAATTTAATGATGGTACATAGTCAAGCTTTTGACCGCCTCTTTCAAGGAATAGTTCCCCATATTCATCTCCAATCTCTATAATCGTTTCAAGACAATCTCCTGTGAAAGAGGGAGAAACAACTAAAATTTTCTTTACTCCGTCTTCGGCAAAATCCTTTATTACTTTGTCACTAAAGGGTTTGACCCACTTAGAATCTAACCTAGATTGAAATGATGTTATTGTTTTGTTTGGATTAACACCTACTTTCTCTACAAGAAGTTTCGTCGTTTCATAACAAGTGGCTCTGTAACAATGGTGGTTGTCTCCCTCCACACCATTTTCACATTCCCTATCATCACATTTTCCTTCAGGGTAGACTGCATTAAGCTGACTCATTGGAAGCCCATGATAACTAAATATTATTTTGTCATATGTATCTAGATCAAATTTTTCTATGTTCTCTTTAAATGCGTTTAAAAAATCTTCATTGTCATAGAATTGATCAATTGTTTTAATGGATGGGATTACATTCCACTTTGATATCTCTTTCAATGAGTAGTCCAGAAATGATCCATTGGCTGCAGAGGAATATTGAGGAAAAACTGGAAATAGAATTATCTCGTCGTAACCTATTTTATTCATTTGATCTAACTTTGTTTTTAAAGATGGATTTTTGTAACGCATTGCGTAATGAATATCATGAGTTTCACCCAGCTGATTTTTAACCTTTTCTGTGAGATCTTCCATATGATATTTTAACGGAGAGCCTCTCTCAGTCCAAAGATCTTTATAACTCTTAGAAGATGAAAATGACCTAAATGGCACAATTATAAGGTTTACTAAAATGTATCTTAAGAATGTGGGTATATTGATAATTCTTCCGTCAGTGAGGAATTGACTCAAGTAGCTAGCAACATCTCTCCAGCTTGGGCTGTCAGGTGTGCCCAGGCTTATCATTAAAACAGCTTTTTTATTTGTACGCATTTGACTTAAGTATATACGGATGAAGTAGGGTAAATGCAATTGAAACAATACAAATTATGGTTGAAAAGATATAGACATATGAAAAATTTATTAAATACAGACTAACAAAAATCGGTGCAATCATATGTCCTATAGGTAATGTACTACCCATTATGCCTGCAGCAGAGCTTTGAAATTGCTTTTCGTGGCTTAACGATAATGCAGAATTATAACTTGGTCTTGTGATCCCCAGACCTATACCGTTAAGAACAAGGGTTCCAACCAAAGCAAAGATTTCATCAGAAAAAATTAATGTGATGAAAGAAATGGCACTCAAAATTGGCCCCAACACCATCATAACCTTCAAAGATTTGAATAAGGGATTAATGAATGTTTGTGTCAAGACAACAGAAACTGACCAAATACCAAAACATATACTCACATAGATAGCAGCATCATTAGTTGAATAGCCCAATTGATCATAAATAAAAAAACCCATAGTTTGGAAGATGATGGCCTGAGTAATGCTAAATAAAGATGAGACAAAAATAAAAGGCCAAACCCTCGGATCACCTACATTTAATTTTTTAGCTTTTTCATTGGATGCTTTCCCCTCTTTTGTATTTCTAAGCCGGATGTTTAGTTGTATAGCTACTATGAAACCAATTAAGCCAAAAAGAATAAATGGAATCTCCGTATTGGTGTACCGGAAAAGTAAAGCACCAATTAAAGGACCCAAGACAGTGCCTAATATAAAACCAGACTCTAGGTTAGAGAAAACTATCGATCTATTCTTTGACGAGGAGATTTTCCCAGCATAACCAAATAAAGCTGGTCTAGTTGCAGATCCAAATAAGCCATATATTAGCCTACTTGCTACTAACATAGGAAATAGTGCCCAGCTTGCTAAATAACCATTTTCAAAAAGAATAATAGGTATTACGATTAAAATCATATTTGTTGAGTACCCTAGTGATCCTATTATTGCAATAAGTCTTGTACCGAATTTATCGCTATATCTTCCCCATAAAGGCGAGGTAAAAAACCATGCAAATGCAGATACTCCAAATACAATTGATACCTGAACTTCATTTAATCCATTTTCACGTGCAAGAATTGGAATTGAAGTAAATACAAGCGATTGCCCAAGCCCTACACTCAACATTGTGAAGAATATCCATAGGTAGCTTTTTTCGCTTTTTGTCTGATACATTTAATTAAGGACTATTTAAAGACCTACAGCTAACTTGACCCTTTCGATTAAAGGGACAGTAATTTTCCTGACTTTTTTGGCATTCTCTTGAAGCATATCTTCAATATTTTTTTCCTGACTTTGAAGACTCTCGAATCTATCTTTAATTGGAGAAAGGATTTTGTTTAAGTCCTCATATACAATTAATTTGGCATCACCCCATCCTATGCCCTCTTCAAATTTATTTTTTAACTCTTCAATTTGTTTTTCGTCAGCAAATGACGAGTAAATAGAGAATAATGTATTTTCTCTCCAGTCTTTCTTTTCGCCTGGCTTTTGAGAATTTGTGACTATTTTCAAAACTGAATTTTTTAATTCTTCATCCGTCCCAAGTAGAGGTATTATATTGTTATAACTCTTAGACATTTTCCGCCCATCAATCCCTAAAACAAGCTTATCAGAGGATATAACGGGCTCAGGAATATTAAAAATTTCCTGATATCGACTATTAAATTTTTGAGCTATGTCTCTTGTGATCTCTAGGTGCTGTTGTTGATCTTTGCCGACTGGAACATGCGTGGCATTTGGAGTAAGGATATCACAGGCCATTAAGAGTGGGTAAGAAAAGAGCCCCATCGAAATACCCTCTTCATGATCCTTTTTACCTGATTCCTTATTTGAATCAATCGCAGCTTTAAATGCATGAGATCTGTTAAGTAAACCTTTCTCAGTAACACAGCTTAAAATCCAGGTTAAATCTGTAATTTCAGGAATATCTGACTGTCTATAGAAGAATGTCTTTTCAATATTTAACCCAGATGCAAGCCAAGCCTTTGCAATCTGCATTGAGAGTTTATTCAGCCTTTCAGTATCCCAAACCTTAATTAATGCGTGTAAATCAGCGATAAATAAAAATGATTCGCACTTTTCGTCTAAAAGGTCTAGAGATGGCTTGATTGCTCCTATATAATTTCCTAAGTGAGGATAGCCACTGGGAGTAATACCTGTTAAAATCCGTTTCATTCAAAAAGTGTTTGATTGGATTATAAATAATTTCAGCAAGATTTGTGGGAGATAAAGCAATAAACTTAAACGAACAGCTTAATGGCATTGAGCAATTATTTGCGTCAGGCCAAATTAAGAGGGCACAAAAAGACTTGAGAAAGCTGAATTCTCAGTTTGGAAGAGAAAAACCAATCCCATCAAAATTCAGACATAAATTTCAGAGACTCAATTTTACAGCCAAAGAGTACGATGATTGGGCCGAGTTTGCCACGTCTGATAAAAGAACTGAACTAATTAATGCAGTAAACGCAGTTTCTGAAAAAAAGCTAGATCCTAGAAAGCTTGCAAACGAAATTAATTCTCTTCAAAAACAATGGCAAAATCTTGATCAGCATGGGAAAACTGCAAGTAAGGAAAAATGGGCAAGTTTTAAAGAAGCATGTGAACAGGCATGGTTGCCATGCAAAGATTATTTTGCTGAGCTTGAAGGAAAAAAAGAGGAAAATAAAAAGAAAAAACTTGATCTAATTTTGCAAATTGAGGCCTTTCCAACAGGTAAGTCTATAGAGAACACTACGGTTATTCAGATAGTAAAATTTTTGAAAATGGTTCATGAGAAATGGAAGATATTTTCTCCAGTACCAGATCAAGATTTCCAAGAGTTAAATAAAAAATTTAGAGACTCTAGAGATGGAGTAAATTCTTTGTTAGCTGGTGTTGAGGAATTTAATAAGGGAAAAAAAGAGGCGCTAATTAATGAAGTGAAAAGCCTTAGTTTAGAAGAGCTTGATGAAACTGTTATCAAAATCAGGGAGATTCAAGAGCAATGGAAAACCTTAGGGCCTGCAGGGAAAAAGCTTGATCCTGAGGTAAATAAAATCTTTGAAGATGAATGCAATAAGTTCTTAATGATTAAGGATAAAGAATTAGACGAATCAAGAGGCTTAATGGAAAATATCATCAAAGGTTTAAGAGATAAACAAATTGCTCCAAATGAAGCTGAAGAAAACTTTAAAGAACTTGAAAACCTTAAGGGTACACAAGAAGAGAAAAAATTTAGAAAAGCAATGAAAGATTTTGCCATGTTGGAAAAGAATGAAAAAGCCCAGGAAAAATTGAAAAATTATCAAGAACTAATAGAACAGCTTTTCGATACGGGTCCTGAAAAAATTAACAAGGAATTAATACCTGAATTTGTCAACGGAAAGCCTGGTGAGCTAATGGATGTAAACGAGGCTTCAATCAGATTTCAGATGTTTGCTGGATTAGATCCAGTTGGGCCAAAAGAAATGGTGTCAAAAATTAAGTTTGAGGAATTAAG
>CENJ01100152.1_pt1 | contig 33047 bp, 32 predicted proteins | sample 356161 | NCBI WGS metagenome assembly CENJ01 (sample SAMEA2619531, study PRJEB7988) | marine metagenome | biome: marine biome (ENVO:00000447); feature: surface water layer (ENVO:00002042); material: "saline water (ENVO:00002010), including plankton (ENVO:xxxxxxxx)" | depth 5 m | reverse complement strand
CCATCAAGAATAAAGCTTTTTATTTTTTTTAATTTTATATTATAGTCACCAACGTCCGTAGATGGTCTAAATTTAATTTCTTTTGTGGTATTTCTTTTTACTTTTACTTTAGATGATGAAATGCTTTTTTTCTTATCAAAAAGATATTTGCCATAATCTAAAAGCTTACAAACTACAGGTTTTGAATCAGAAGGAGAAACCTGAACTAAATCTAATGTTGCTGTTCTGGCTGATTCGAGAGCTTCATTAAATGACAAGAGCCCCATTTTTTCTCCGTTAGCGCCAATAAGCATAACTTCACTGGCTCGAATTTTTTCGTTAATAGGTGTAATATTTTTTTTTTGAGAAGCTATGAGAGTACCTTTAAAGAAATTAAAAGATTATGAACATTAGGTATTAAATACAATGTTATTTATTTGTGATGGTTTGATGTTTATCATTGATTGAAACAGATTTTATACTAATTAAACAATAACTCAAATATTTTTTTAAAATTTTATGGCTGTAGAATTTTCTTGATCCATGTTTTTTTTACCAACTCAAATGATACTCTTTTATTTAATCTATACTCGTGACCTTTCCAAAACTCAAAGTAATATGGTTTAAAGGAATAACCACCCCAATAATCTGGTCTCTTGGAGTTTGGAGAGATTTTATTTAACACCTCATTATATTTTTTTTCAACTTCAACAAATGAAGAAATAGTTTTAGATTGTTCAGAACTTATTGCAAGTGCATTCTTCTCTAAAGATCTTTTTTTAAAATGCATATCAGAAAGACTTGCTTCAGATTTGATGATATGTGCCTTTATTCTTACCTGAGTATTGATGGAAGACCAATAAAATAATGCTGAAATTTGATTATGACTGCAGAAATTATCTGCTTTGTTGGATTTGTAGTTAGAGAAAAATGTCCATTTGTCATAATCAATATATTTTAGATTTACAAACCTAGACTCAACTTCGTTTTTATTTTTATTAAAGCTGCTTATCGCTATTGCTTCAACTGCAGATTGATTTGCTTCAACCGCAGATTCATAAGAATCATAAAACTTAAGATATGGCTCAGCTAAAATTTTATTTTTTATATTAATCATTTGGCTATGAAATATTGAAAAGATCACGAGTAAAAACTTTATTCATTACATCTTTAAGCTTTATGTCATTTCTATTTGTAACAATAATTGTAGACTTTTCTTTGAAAAGTCTTAGGTCTTTTTCTATATGACAATTCAAAAATTCTGGAGAACTAATATTTGGTTCATAAATTATAATTTTTATTTTTGACTTTTTTAAGCTCTCAATAATTCTAATTATTGCTGAATTTCTGTTATTGTCAGATTGAAATTTTGATATCAATCTATAAATTCCAACACATGACTTTTTTGTCAATTTTGACATGATTTTGTTCGAAATAATATCAATTCTTGATTCATTAGATTTCGGAATACTTGGTATAAGTTTATATCCATTACCCAGAGAGCTTATTAATTGAAGCGTATCTTTTGGAAGACAGTAGCCACCATATCCAAATGAAGGATTGTTATATTGAAAACCAATACGATTATCGGATGATACTCCTTTGATAATGTCAAGCGCAGAAAAATTTTCTTGAATTGCAAAATTATCAAGCTCATTAAAAAATGATACTCGCATTGCTAAATAGGCATTTGCAAATAGCTTTGATGCCTCCGCCTCTGATGATTCCATCAAATAACAATCAGGAGAATTAATTGTGGAGTCTTTCATGAATTTTATAATGCTATCCTGATATTTTTCATTTTTACTGAGTATGATTCTTGAAGGCTTGATGCTGTCCTGGAATGCACTTCCTTCTCTGAGAAACTCAGGAGAAAATAGAATTTTATCTGTTTTGTATGCATTTCTTTGATTTCTTGTATATCCAATCGGAATTGTTGATTTTATAACTATTGGGAAGTTGCCATCTTTAACTAATATTTTAATAAACTTATCAATAATTGAAGTGTCTAGCTTACTAGAATTTTGTTCAAAATCCGTTGGTAAACAAATAAATGATAGATCGAATTTTGTTTTATCTAAATGCTCTTCAAGTTTTTTAGATGCAGTAATTTTATGAATGTTCTTAGCAAATGCCTCAATGATGTGCTTCTCATTTATTGGAGAAATACCATTAGAAATTTTTTCTACTTTTTCATCATCATTATCAATAATAGTTACGTAGCATTTTTCTGAGTAAAGTGCAGAAATTGCTGCACCAACGTACCCACAACCAACAATTAAAATATTATTAATTTTATATTCCATCTTTTAAATTTAAGTTATGTATTGCATCTTTGATACCTGCTTTCCAATCTGAGCTATTGATATTAAATTCTCTTTTTATTTTATTGCAATTAAGTATTGAATACATTGGTCTTGAAGCTTTTGTTTTATATTCGTGAGATTTAATTGGAATTAGGTTTGGGCTATTGAAATTATATCTATTCGAATATTTAAAGATCTCTTTTGCAAATTGAAACCAAGTACATGGTTCATTACCAGAAAAATGATATATACCTCCATGAGGATTATTATTTTTTATTTCATGAACTATTGTTTTAATTGCATGAGCAATATCAAGTGCATATGTAGGGCATCCGTATTGATCATCTATTACATTTATTTCTTCTTTATTTTTTGAAATTTTTAACATTGTTTTTAAAAAATTGTTACCGAATTCACTGAAAACCCATGATGTTCGAATTATTATTGATTTACATTTAGATTTGATTATCTCTTGTTCTGATCGATATTTAGATTTTGCATAAACTCCAAGAGGATTAACATCATCGGTCTCAAGATATGGTCTTTTTGAGTTACCATCAAATACATAATCTGTTGATAGATGAATTAGGAATGTTTTATTTTTCTTAGATAAAATAGCAATATTTTTAACGGCTTCATTATTAATGATATTGCAAATTTTTGCATCAGACTCGGCTCCATCAACATTTGTATAAGCAGCGCAGTTTATAATTAAATCTGGTCTATGAGTTTCAAAAATATTTTGAATATCTGACATACTTTCAAAATTGCAATCTTGTTTTGTAAGAAAGGTAGTTTTGTCGTTATTAAGAATCATTCTTAGAGATTTACCAACTTGACCATTTGATCCAAGAATTATAATTCTCATAATGAAATATCATTTTGTATGCTGAAAAATTCATTAAAGGTCTTAGCTTTCTGATCTTTTTTTGAAACAATAGGATTAGTGGTCGGCCATTCTATTTGTAATGTCTTATCATTCCATATTATTGATTCTTCATCTAAAGGATCGTAGTAACTTGTGCACTTATACTCAAAATCAGCTTCATCTGATAGAACCAAAAATCCATGTCCAAAACCTGGAGGTACCCACAATTGCTGTTTGTTTTTTTCAGACAGAATAACAGCGTACCATTTCCCAAATGTTGAAGAATGCTTTCTGAGATCTACAGCAACATCGAATACTTCACCTTTTACTACCCTAACTAATTTACCTTGAGGTTTTCTTCTTTGGAAATGAATACCCCTAAGGACATTTTTTGTAGAGCTTGAATGATTATCTTGAACAAAATTTAAATCAACTTTCAACGACTTTTTATATCTTTCTTCATGATACGTTTCAAGAAAAAACCCCCTCTCATCCCCGTGAACTATTGGTTCAATTACAAAACAATCATTTAATTTCGTTGCTCTAATTTTCATCAATCGAATTTAAAAGGGAACTAATATAATTTCCATAAGGATTGTTTTTATAATCTTTTATTTTATGAAGCAAATCTTCTTTTGTAATCCAATTATTTTTAAAAGAGATTTCTTCCAAACATGCAACTTTCTGTCCTTGATGATTTTCGACAGTATGAATATATTGCGCTGCTTCCATTAAGGATTCATGAGTCCCAGTATCTAACCACATGAATCCTCTTCCAAGCTTTTCAACTTTAAGAGCTCCTCTTTTTAAGTATTCATTATTTACCGATGTTATTTCAAGCTCTCCTCTTTCAGAGTGTTTAACATTTTTAGCAATATCAATAACATCGTTATCATAGAAATATAAGCCTGTTACAGCATAATGTGATTTTGGATTAGCAGGCTTTTCTTCTATGCTGGTAGCCTCTCCAAAGTTATTGAATTCAACTATACCAAACCTTTCAGGATCTTTTACTGAGTAGCCAAAAATTGTAGCGCCAGTTTCTTTTTGAGTTGCATTATGTAAAATTTCCGTAAATCTTTGACCATAAAATATATTATCTCCAAGTACTAAAGCAACATTATCATCTTTGATGAAATCTTCGCCAATCAAAAATGCTTGTGCTAAACCTTCAGGTTTTTGTTGAATCTCATATTTAAAATTTACTCCTAAGTCAGAGCCATCTCCCAGCAATCTCTTGTATAAATTTATATCATCAGGTGTTGATATTATTAGTATTTCCTTAATTTGAGCCAGCATCAAAACTGAAATAGGGTAATAAATCATAGGTTTGTCATATACTGGAAGCAATTGTTTTGATACTCCTCTTGTAATTGGATAAAGCCTAGTACCTAAGCCACCCGCCAAAACAATTCCTTTATATTTTTTTTTCATGAATTTATTAAAGTTAAACTTTTAGAGATAATATTTTTTCCCACCATGACGGATTTTCAAGATACCATTTTACAGTTTTTAACAGTCCGCTTTCAAAAGTTTCTATAGGCTTCCAATTAAGTTGTTTTTGAATTTTTGATGAATCTATAGCATATCTAATATCATGACCAGGTCTATCATCAACATATGTTATAAGATCTTCATATTTCATAATACCTTCAGGTTTTTTACTAGGGGCACATTTTTCTAAAATGTTGCATATTTTTTTGACTACTTGAATATTTTTTTTCTCGTTGTTGCCACCAATATTGTAAGTTTCTCCAATTTCTCCTTTTTCAACAACTCTCAAAAGACCTTTCACATGATCCTCAACAAAAAGCCAATCTCTAATTTGAGATCCCTCACCATAAATTTTTATTGGCTGCCCATTAATTGCAGATAAAATTGTATTTGGAATTAATTTTTCAGGGAAATGATAAGGCCCATAATTATTTGAGCAATTCGTTATTATTGTTGGCAAGGCATAGGTTCTTGTCCATGCTCTAACCAAATGATCTGAACTAGCCTTAGATGCAGAGTAAGGAGATGAGGGAGAATAAGGTGTGGTTTCCTTAAACAAATCTTTGGTTTTTCCTAAATCTCCATAAACCTCATCTGTCGAAATATGATGAAATCTAAATTTACTTTTATTGACATCGTTAAGCATATGATAGTAATCATTTGCACACTGGAGTAGTGAAAATGTTCCAAAAATATTTGTTCTAATAAATTCTGCTGGTCCATGAATTGATCTATCGACATGACTTTCAGCAGCAAGATGCATAATATAATTAGGTTCAAAATTATTAACACACTCCTGAACCACTTCTTGATCACAAATGTCTAGTTTCCTAAACGTATATCTTGAACTAGATGATATTGATTTCAAAGAATCCAAGTTACCTGCATAGGTAAGCTTGTCAAGATTTAATACTGAATGATTTGTATTATTAATTATGTGCCTTACAAGCGCACCGCCTATAAAACCTGCACCTCCAGTTACTATTATTTTCATCTTTAAAATATTTTGAAAAGTTTTTTAATATTAATTCTAATAATACTTTTAATATGCATTAATAAATACCTAAAATTTTTATTACTCGTGTATTGTCCAGCATGGGATACTACTATATCAGCATCTTTTTTTATAGAGTATCCCAAGCTTTTAACTCGAATGCATAAATCTACATCTTCACAATACATAAAAAAATTTTCGTCAAATCCATTTATTTCATGAAATAGATTTTTGGATATTGCCATGAAATATCCAGGAAACCATGAAAACCTAGATTTTTCGTCAATATCTTTATTCTTTTCAGTTTTAAAAAAAAATTTTTTAGTTTGTCTTAATAAAATATTAGAAAAACTTGGAAAATCTCTAAAATCAAAAAAAAGTTCTTCAGATTTTTCATCAAATACATATGGTGCGTACAAAGATTTTGAGGAAAATTTAGTACTGAACTTTTCAAAGTCAAAACTTTTTAGGTTTATGTCAGGATTGCAAATTATAAAAGCTTCATCAACAGTAAGATAAGATGCGAAATTATGGTTTGCTCCAAAACCTTTAGGATGATCATTTATTATAAGTTTATAGTTTTTTTCAACTATTTCCTCTAGTTTTTGTTCATCATATTTTTCGTATACATTGATGGTAATCAAATAAAAAAATATGTTTTTTTGAATTGATTCAAAGGTTTGAATTGTATTTAAAACTTCGTCGAACTGTTTGTGGCTTACTATTGAAACGCTTATCATATGATTGATTAACTCACTTCAACCAGCTCAATAAGCTTATAAGTTTGAATAGCCATCAAAAACCACATGAAGCTAATTAAAAACTTGGGGGGTATTTTTATTTCTTTGTTGTTTGTTAATCTTGGCAAGGCACAAATCATGAAAGGACCATATGTAAATATGGCCAGTTCAAGAAGTCTTCTAGAGGCATCGATGCTAAGACCTAAAATATTATGAATATATAATATTCCTATCAAAGATAAAAAAGCGTAAATAAAGATTTTGTAATGTTTTGAGTACAAATATAAGATAGATAATATGAGTAACTCCCAACCAAAATATATCGGAGATTTTCCAGCATCAATAGATTTAGCTAATTCAAAATAAGCCTCAAGTCTGACTAAACCCGGAATATCAAAAGAAAGACTTGTTAACGCATCTAATATTACTCCTACAAAAAAGACAGAAGGAAAAAAAATGAGTAGGGCAAATGAAAAATGACAAAGTGTTCCTATAAAAATAGAGAAATATTTTGATCTTGATATTGAGAGAGTGATTGAGAAGAGACAAATTGCTATCAATAATCTTATTTGAGATAAAAGAAGAACTGGTAACAAGAACCCGGTTGAAATTAAAAAATAATACATCGATCTATCATTTTTTGACTTCAAGTAAATAACGAAACAAGTAAGCAAAAAAAGAGTTAAGGTAAAAATTCTTATTAAATCTTGATTAAGATTTATATTCCCAAATATTAAGTTTAAAATTGACCAGCTAAGATAATCTATTCGCATAGATGAATTATCGAATATTGCAATCTGATAAATATATTCGTCTAAATCTCTTGTGTCTACTATATTGCCAAGGCTTGAGAGAATCAATATCAAGCAATACGGTATAAGTATTAAAAGAAGTGTTGGTCCTGTTGAGATATTTTTAAACATACTAGTTTGTAAAAAAACCTTTGGTCATAAAAAATATTTTTTTTATCTTATTCTTCTCTGCAAACATGACCGACATATATTCGTAAGCTATTCTCACAATACATAATAATAAAAAACTCATTTCTTTAAAGCCATATCTAAACATTAAAATTCGTGTATTTCTAATTATTAATTCTTTTCTATAAGAATGATGTCCTGATGATTGAAGCTTAAGCCATAAAAATCTATAGTAAATCCTATTGCCAATTGTGTGATTAAATTTAATTTCATTATTGATATAAATCGGAATATTTAAAGCTTTTGCTCTCATGCAAAAATCAGTATCAACATGATCAATGCCAAGTTTTGTATCAAATTTTCCTATTTCTGATATGACTTTAATGGGCCATATGGAAAAAGAATTAATTACAAATGATACCTTTACAGGCTCTTTTTTTGTTGGAGAAAAAACAACATAGTAAAATCTTTTTAATTCAACACATCTACCAAGCATTTGAGTAGCAGTATCAACATATCTTGGACTCATGACCATTCTTTCATTGCTGGTAAGAAACTTTTGAGTATATTTAGAGTCAATAAAATTTTGTAATGAAGTAAAGTCAGAATCATCATCAAGAAAGACTATGTGACTTGAACTTGTTATATTTTTATGAATACAATCCAGAGCTTTGTTATAAGCACCTGCAAGACCACCCCTATTTTCATTATTCAAAAAATAAATATTCTCGTGAAGTTTTAAAAATTTATCTTCACTAAATTCTACATTGTTATTAACTAAGCAAATATTATTAACTCCGCTATCAAATATTTTATTTATGTCTTCTTTTGAAGGAAGTTTATTAAAGATAACTAATATTGCTGTTATGTTATAAGCATGCATCACATTATTTCAGTTACTTCAAAAGGAAAAGAAACATTTTTCAATTTGCTAAGATTTATACTTGATAACCACGAATATGTTTCTAAAACAATTTGAGGTCTCTCATTAATAATATTTATAACGTAATCATGAGTTTTTGGTTCTGATATTAGAGAAGTGGAAAAGCAACTGATGTGCAAAGTCTTATTATTTTTGAAAGTATTGATAACTTTATATGTTAATTTTTTTGTAAAAAATATTTTTAATATTCTAATAAATTTCATATTTTTATATTCATTAAAAAACAAGTGTCTAAATAAAAATTTAAGTTTATTATCTCTTGGATGAATTTTAAAACTTAGATTAATATTTAATTTCTGTGATAAATCAAATATTTCATTTTCTAATATGACAAGCTCTCTCCATGAAATTCCGCCATTGGGATTTTTTGACCAAAAATAAATCTGTTTAATCTGGTGTTGGCTTGTTAAGGATTTTTTATTGTATTTTGGAATATCATATTCGCTTGATATATTTCTAATGTCAGCACCAGGATGCAGATCCTCAAGTAATTTTTTGCTTTTTTCTGATCTTGAATAAAAAATATCTGCTCTTACTGGAATATATGATTCGTCAATTTGGCCGTGCTGTATTTCAATTATTTTAATGGGTATGCTGCTGTTGTGAATGACCGAAGCAACAAACGAGTTGCAACTACCTGTAATAATGTATTCAATATTATTATTTTTATTTAATTCTTTATTTACAATAATTTCGGTAAATTTATTTATATCTCTAGATTTAATAATTAAAGGCAGCTTTAAAATAAAGTTATAAAGTAGTACAAAAAAGTTAAATTTAGAGTCAAATCTAATAATATCTATGTCCAGGTCTTTTGCAACTTTATAAACTGACTCTTCGATAGGATATCCACCAGGACTATTCTTCTCATCAATAATCCAAAGTGCAGATTTACTAGCTGTTTTTAGGGGAATTGCTGAAGCATTCAAAAGAAATAAATATCTTTCAAGCAAAATTTTAATGGAAAACATAATATTTGACTCGTTTTATATCTTATTGATTCTGTTATTTTTAATTACTTTTTGAATATATATAACAAAATTTAAAAGGGGTGAGAGGAAGATCCGTAGACTTCCTTTTATAGATCTTAGCCTGTGTGGTGGAATAAAAAAAATATCTCTTATACTCCACAAATATGATGATACTGGAAAATTTGGCGGATTATTAATAAGTTCGCCCAAGGACGGTCTGACATTATGTTTTCTTATTTCACTTTTAAGGATTTCGACTGAAGACTCATTTTGCAGAAAAAGTCGAAGGTAAGACAACCATATACCAGCATTAATATTATCTTTTCTAAGCCATGGTTGAAAATCCATGTCTGTATAGTGAATCAATTTAGTATCTTGCATGATTTCTTCCTGAGAATTCCAGAAATATGGAATAAATTTCTTATAGTTTGGTTTGCTCATTAATTTTTCATAATTGATTTCATTAGAAAGATACATTTGAAATTTTCTAGAAATCTCAGAAGCTCCATTCAAGTTAAAGACCATCACTGCTTGTTGTTGTTTTCTTTGCCAGTAGCTTTTAGTATCACAAATTCCTATGTCTTGATTGAGCGACTTAAAAGAATCAACTAATTTTTCTAAATTATCAAAAACTAACATATCTGAATCCAAATAAATTCCCATATCTTGTTCATTATTTCTACCTAAGAACCAATTAGCAAAAATAAACCTCTGAAAAGAAAAAGGAGTGCCTTGCTTCTTAAGTATTGAATTCTCAATTGAAACATCTAATTTAATAGAATGGATAGGCAATATATTTAAATTGTATTTATTAGAATCAAAGAACATTTCCATAGAAAATTTGAGAAGTTGGAAAGCCAGCTCCTGTTGTGGTTCACAGCCTACTCCTACATAGAGATTTCTCATATAATGTCTCCTTTTAATTTTTAAGATTATTACTTAAAAAATAAATACTGCCAGCATATCTTACTATCTCGTCTTGTTTATCCAGACTTACAGAAGAAAAATTTTTTCCTTCAATAATTTTTTGCAGCTCTCCCAGATAAGTTTTGATAGATTGATTGCTAAATATATTATGAACCTTTTTATAGTCTTTAGTAAGTTGTCTTAAATAGACAATATTTTTATGATAATCATCAGCAACAGATTTTCTATTATAAAATTTAAACTGAATTTTATCGATAATTAATTTAGGCAAACTTATAAAAAATCCGAGATTTATTAAAAATCTATAATACAAACCAGTAAGTATAAAAAATTGCTTATAGATAACTCTTTTTTCAAAGTAATGATCAATAGGCAAAATATTTAAATTTATAAAATAGTTTGCTAAAGGTCCCTCTGTGTATGGAATAAATCTATTTATCTTTGATGTTCTAGACAAATTAATATAATTTGTTGGAACATTCTGAACTGTTCTATACCATCTCATAATCTTAATGAAAAAAATTCTATAATCCGATTCGAGATTATTATATTCCTGCTCATATTTGTATTTTCTATTTAATATTTGTGCAATTGGTTCAAAACTATATTTAATTTTATGGTTTCTTAAAATTTCTTTTATTTCATTATCATTCTTGTCTGAATTGAATGCTTCATGCTCATTAAGACCACTTGAGATATGAACAAGTATTTTTTTAAAATCGTTAAAACTTTTAACATTTTTTAAGCTTGAGTCACTATAAATATATCTATACTTTCTTGATTTTTTATTAGCGATAAATCTTTTGTAACCAATAACTGATGATGCAGGTGCAAAAGTATCAATGTGCAATAGAGTATCAGCATTTTGTCCCGAAATTACATTAATATTATTTACTTTAGAGTCTAGATAATCGACTCTGTTTCCAGCACCGATATATTGCATTCCAGGTAACGAACCAAAGCCTGACATGGCAGATTTCTGTATAAACTTTTCATCATTAATATTCATATCAGCGATTTGAAATTTAGATCTAAGTATTTTTGATAAGAAAGTTGCAAGATATGTCGTTCTAGATCTAATACCGTGATAAGGGATAAAGATTGATTTTATGTCTTTTTTGATTTGCTTAAGATTTGCTAGAAGAAGAGAAGAATCAACTCCTCCAGAAAAAAACAAAATAATGTTATTTCCAAAATACTTTATATTTAGTCCTAATACTCTATTAAGAATATCTCCAAAAAGCTTATCTCTTTCCTTGTTTAATAGAATTTCTTTACTAAATGAGAAATCATTGACAATATTTTTTGTCTGAAGGTCTATTGTTGATGTTGCTGCAGATGGAACTCTGTGAACATCATTTAAAAATGTTTTAAATGGAGATCTGCAAAAAATAGTATGCAACGTCATATTCGACAATAATTCATTTTCATCAATATCAAGATTAGTATTATCAGTTAATTTAAAAATCTCACTTTCGTTGCTAGAAAACTTAATTCCTGTTTTACTCAAACAAAAAAATATACCTCCGCTAGAAAAAGAACTATAAAATGTAATAGATTTATTTTCTCCTATAAAAATAAAATTACAGGGTCCAACTATACATGGCATAATTTTTTTAAAGTTTTCCTGAAAATGCTTTTCTGTAAAAATATTTTTAATGTAATTCTGGGTTTCAACGCTATCTAAAGTTAAAGATGGACTTACCAGACCTATAAGATCTCCAATGAAATAAATAGTTGTTGAATTATCAATAGCCAATGGCTCTATTTTTGAACTATTTTTAAAAAGTAGAGACCCCTCTATTTCATATAACATAGAGAGCTATCTTTTAAGTAAGTGGCAAAAAGATCCTTGAGGATATCTTCTATGCTCATGAGATTTATATGGAGAAATTACAACTTCTACATCATAATTGTCTATAAATTCAAGAGCTGCATCTTGGACCTCGCATCCAAAATAACAATCATGCAATATAAGACTCCCACCTGAAACTAAATTATCCCACCAATTTGTCATATCATTATAACAACCCTCTTTTGAGTGATCAGCATCAACAAAAAGTAGGTCAATATCCTTAATTGATTCATATTTTGTTTTTTGTGAATCACCAATTATTAAATTAACATTTTTGCCAACATTTAACTTTAAAAGAAGTTGATTAAGATAATCATCGTCTTTAGGATCGAAATCTATTGAATGAATCGGAACTAAATTATTTGCCAAAGAAGATATCAGTGTTGACCCTCCATTGAATCTTCCAGTTTCGAGAATTCCAACTTTAGAATAGTGAGATAGCATATAGAGATATTCGATTTCCCAAGGTTCCTGCCTAATAAAATTTGATGGTATTACGCTTGCTTTTCCAATTCTGTAGTCAATTCTATTTTTTTTACCAAATATAAATGAAAAAATAGACCTTATTATTTGTGGTTGATTTGCAAGAAATAAGTGCTTTGTTCTGCAAGCAGTTTTTAAAAGATCTAAATTTTTAACATCTTCAAGACTAGCAGATGAATATACTGGTCCAGATTGTGTCCATGCGTAAACTTCAGCTGATTTAGGTTTTTTCATAAAACAAAGTTTTGAATATTATACTTGTTTAGAGAAGCATTAATACTTTATCATTAATTTTTTTTATACTTACTCTATCAGCATCAAACTGAGCATTAAAAAACTTTAAATATCTGTCTAGCTCAATAGTATCGTTTTTAGAAAATTTAATTTCACTATGCTTAAAATCTTTATTAGTTATTGATTTTAAGCCAATCTTTAAGCTATTAAACAAAAAATTTGATTCAAGTTTATCAACTTCAGTTTTATAATCTCTATTAGATAAGGAGTCAATTCTGTCAAAAGCTTTAAAATAATACTCAAGTAAATCATCTTTTAGCTCATAAAATGGATTTGTATTTTTGATGTTAGAATCTGAGGCAAGTGATTGAGTAAGTTTTTCTTTGAGTGAGCAAAAGTTTTCTGTTTCTTCGCTCATTGTATTTGCTTGCCACGAATCCCATTTTCGATTTTTTTCTGGAACATGCGCAATGCATGGCTTTTTGTAAAAATAGCTCTCAAATGCTGATGTGCAGCCACTATGAACAATTGTATTTGCAGCCATTATGTATTCTGTAACTGAACCTTTATATTCAATAATTAAATTTTCTTTTTTAGGCAAAAGTTTAATCCATTTTTTAATCTCTTCATTTGGATGAGGTCTAAAAATAAAGTTTATGTGTTTGAAGCTATCTACTAACTTAATGATATCCTCAACAAATAGAATTCTTCTCTTTTCAATATGCTCAATTCTTTTTGAAATTTTATTTAGTAAATGTGGATAGTTCTTTTTTGCTTGATTTATCACTCCATGAGTTCCATCTGGTCTCATACTGCCACCAAAATTTGAAGGAATAAATACAAAATTGCCATATTTTTCTTTAAGGGCCGACATTTTCTGTATGTTTGATGGAATTTTTTGAGAAAAGTTCTTCCAATAAAATGTTCTAAAGCTGCCACTTTTATGACATTTAATTTCTGAAAAATCATAATAATTTTTGACAGCATTATAATCGTCGTTACCCCAAAAAAAGATACCACTTGCTAGATCTAAATTTTTCTGACTAAATCTTGCTTGAGCGTATATTTCCGGAACATGACATCCTGATGCTTCGATATCATCACAAAAAATTGAAATATTTTTTTTTGACAAGATTTTATAAAAATCATAATGCGCAGAATAAAGGGTCTTGTCTAAATAAATAGATTTTTTTGAGTTTAAAGCAAGGTTTTTTATATGCAGCTGTGATCCAATTACAACCTTCATCCCCTTTGAGGAAAGGTATGAGGCTAACATAGCAGATGAAGCTAATTCTCTTACAGGAAGCTCAATGGGTATAAAAATTAATTTGTTACTCATTAGGTACTTTCAAAAATTCTTCTTTCGTAATTTTGAAACGCATTATATTTTTACTTTCTATATTTTTAATTCTTTTAACTTCTTTGAAGCCCAGTTTTTTATTACTTTTTATAGCAGCTATATTTTCTTCAATACAACCTGCATGGACACAATCTAATTTTAAATTCCTAAAACAATAATCTAGTGCCAAAATTCCCAACTCAAATCCAAGTCCCATACCCCAATAACTTTTATCTCCAATAAATCTTGAATACTCAGCACTTTTGAGTTGTTGATCTTGAGAAAAGTTATATATTTTAAGATTACCTATATGTTTATTATTTTTTATAAAAATAACCGGTTTGAATATACAGTCTAAATTATTATTTAATTCAATATATTCATTGATTTGATCTAAAGAACTTTTTGGTGTGTCAGATTCAAGATATTTAAAAACCTCATCATCACTTAACCATTTTTTATAATCTTCCAAACTATCTAATTTTTTGAAATCAGATAACTTTATTCTGTACTTCATTTGAGTTTAATACTAATTTAATCTTACGAATCCGCTATGACAGGTAGGTCCTTCAAGGCTATCAAGGACATCTTCGCCATCCTCAAAATCTCTTATTTTTGAAAATAGTGGATCAAGTTCGTTAAAGTAGTTTTCAATAATTTCTGGGGTATGGGATATAGAACTGTAAATTGTGTTACCACATAAAAAATTTTTCTTTAGCATTTCTTGGGTTATAAATGTTTTATATTCTAAAAATTTTGATGAAGAAAAATTAAATCCACAAAGAGAAGGCAGTCCAAAGGTGTTAATGGTTAGATCATATTTTTTTGCTAAATCGACCCATTTTTGTGAAATTGTCTGGCCGGTAGATGTTATTTTTTCCCATGATTTCTCTCTTTTCATAATTTCCAGTGTTTTAAGCCCAGCCGCTGGACCAATCTTTTCAGTCCAAAATGTGCTACTAATAAAAGTTTCTTGTGCATATTGCATAGTATCTCCTCTACCAATGACACATGTTATTGCATGTCCATTACCTAACGCCTTTCCAAATGTTGCCAAATCCGGTCTAACATTATATTTCTTATGTAGCCCGCCATCAGTTTCCCTAAATCCGGATGTGCACTCATCAAATATCAGAACTATTCCATTTTTGCTTGCAAGATCTCTGACTTTTTGTAGGAAATTATCTTCAGGTTCAACATTTCTTTTTACTTCCATCTTAATTGCAGCTACTTCATCTTTGTTCTTTAAAACAAGGTCCTCAAGCTCTTCAAAATTATTATATTCAAATCCCATTACAGTTCCTTCAAGACCTTTAGGAACTCCAGCAGGATTAAGACCACTCAGTAAGTGTTTACTAAGTCCATCTTTCTCATGCAGATTTACTGATATATACCAATCATGCCAACCATGATAACCACACACAAGTATTTTGTCTCTGCCAGTAGCTGCTCTTGCAATCCTGATTGAAATAGCATTGGCCTCTCCGCCTGTTCTTGCAAATTTTATCATTTCAAACCATGGATGAATTTCAATCATCTTCTCAGCTAGATAAACTTCTTCAGGACAGTTTAGTGTTGACATATTTCCATCTTGAACAGCTTTTATAACTGTTTCTTCAACTTCGGGATGAGAGTAACCTAATATATTTGTTCCGATTCCCATTGACGCCATATCAATAAATTTATTCCCATCGAGATCCCAGACATGGCAACCTTTACATTTTTGAAAGTAAGCTGGCCACTGTTCAGGTAAAAACATTTCTGGTCTTTTTGATAAAAGCATATTCCCACCAGGAATAATTGTCTTAGCTCTCTTATATAGTTTTTGTCCCTTTTTTATTTTCATGCCTTCATTTCTTTGTATTTTTTGATTTTCAATAAATAGATTATAGTTTGAATTATATATTTTTATAACTTCTTCAAAAGTAAAAAATATCTCAGGATTAAATTTTTTGTATATATTTCTTATAACAGTAAGATCTTCAGCTTGATCAACGGTTAGTCTTATATGTGAAAGATTTTTATTATTTTTTAGAGAGTGCTTTTTAAATTGTTTATTTCTTAGAATGTATGGGGTTACATGCTCTAGATCAAATTCGTCCTCTGCATTAAGATAAGATTCTTTTAAAGCATGAAAAGAAAAAATCTCTATATCATAGCCATCTGGATATGATGGTTCTATAACGTTGCTCAAATAATCACATGATTGTTTTTGATAAATTTTATATGCATGATCAACAAGACTAAAATCTACTAAAGGACAATCGGCAGTGATTCTTAAAATACTATCAGCTTTCATTTCTTGTGCAGTAAAATAGAATCGTTCTAGAACATTGTGAGAGCTACCTCGAAAAAAAGAAATATTATTTTTTTTGCAAATATGTTCTATGGCATCGTCTTCTTTTTCAGTAGAAGTTGAAACAACAATCTTATCAAGAACTAATGATTGTTTTAGCCTCTTGTGAATTAACTCTAGCATTGTATGATTTCCAATTTTTGCGAGGACTTTTCCTGGCAATCTTGTTGACCCCATTCTTGCTTGGATTATTGCTACTTTGCTCATTCTATATTTTCCAATTCCTTGGATCTATCAGACCAAGGTCATCATTTCTAAGCTCATCATCAAATTGAATTATATTTGTCTTGGTAAAATAGCTATGAATTTCTTTTAATTGATTTAAGTTATTTACACCTACAAGAATCTCATCTATAAGACTTTGATTTTTTATAAAATTAATACAACTTTCAATAGCATTAAGTTTATTGCTTTTGTTAAATATATCCCATCTTTGCATATGCTCATCCCAACTACTAAAATAAATTGGTAAAGAATTAATATTCATCAAAAGAAGGCCTTGAAGAAATATAGACCGAGCTTGTATTTTAATATTTCTTTTTTTTAATTCATTTAAAACATCTGAATGAACTATTCTTCGATCAAAAACATTAAAAGGAGTCTGGATAATTTCTAAATCAAAATTTTTAACAAGGAGCTTAATATCATTAGGATCATAAATTGATACTCCTATTTTCTTCAAATATCCCTCTTCTTTTAAATCGTTTAGTAATCTATAAAAATAATCTCCTTTTGAAGATAAAAGATCATTTGAAGAATGGAAAAGAAATCCCTCGATTTGATTTAAATTTAAATCACTTAGTGTCTCATGTATTATTTCACGCGGATATTCTTTATTAATATTAATGTTTTCAAGTGAAGGTAGTTTAGATACGATTTTAAATTTTTTAATATCAGACTTAGCTAAATTTTTATGAGAATTTCCATAGGCATAAGCTGTATCAATTTTTGTTATTTTAATTTTTTGGGCATAACTGAGAACTCTAGAAATTTCATGAGCATTCATTATTCCATCTGAGTTTGAGACCCCATAGTCCAAACCAAATTGAGCTGAGCCTAAAACAAGTTCCATATTATTTAAAGTAATTATTTATCTTACTAATTACATAAGACTGCTCTTCATCTTGAAGCCCAAAAAAAAGAGGAATGCTGATTGCACTATAATAATAATTTTCTGCGTTTGGAAAATCTCCAATCTCAAAACCTAGTTTTTTATAGTATGGATGAAAGTGAACAGGAATATAGTGAATATTAACGCCAATGTTTTGATCTCTAAGGAATTCAAAAAATGCACGATGGTCTTTTCTATCAAATGATTTTTTAAGCTTTATTACATAAAGATGGTAGCTTGAATAAGATAAGTTAGTTAAAACTGGAAGATCGAAATATTCTTTTGAGATTTCATCATTATAAATCTTTGCAAGGTCATTTCTTTTATTAACAAAGTCATCAACTCTTTTTAGTTGTGTTATGCCAATAGCTGCCTGAATTTCTGTCATTCGGTAATTTAAACCAAGATATAACTGCTCATAATACCAAGGACCATGAGGTGTATTATGCATCTCTGAAAACTCTTTTGTAATCCCATGTGTTCGATACAAATTTAATTTCTTGGCAATTTTCTTATCGTTGGTTGTAGCTACGCCACCCTCACATGTGGTGATAATTTTTACAGGATGAAAACTAAATACTGTAATATCAGAATATTTACAGCTGCCTACCTTTGAATTATCGTAAGAAGCGCCGATAGCGTGCGATGCGTCCTCAATAATTTTAAAATTATATAATTTAGAAAGTTTTGAGATAGCTTTCATATCACAAGAATTACCACTTAAGTGAACTGGAATAATAACCTTTGGGAGTTGTTTATCGGCTTTTGCAAGCTTTAATTTCTTACTTAATTTATCAATACAGATATTATTAGTTTTTTTATCAATATCGATAAAGTCAATTTTTGCGCCACAATACAATGCACAATTTGCAGATGCAACAAATGTATTAGCTGAAGTCCATACAATGTCATTTTTACCTACATCTAAAGCAAGACAGGATATATGCAATGCAGAGGTCGCACTGTTCACTGCAAAAGCATATTTTGAGTTTACATATTCGCATATGCTTTCCTCAAATTTTGGCACCTCAGGTCCTTGGGTTAAGTAATCGGATCTTAAAACTTTAATTGCTTCAGATATATCTTCATCAGATATGTCTTGTCTTCCATATGGAATGTATTTACGCATCAAATTCTTTTGAGAAAAGTTCTTTCAAATCATCAACACTCAAAAAATCAGGATTAGTGCCGGAATTATAAGTAAATCCTTTTTCAACAAATATTGCATTTTTTTCATTTATATAAAAATCTTTAATTTTTTTTGAATCTGAAGGAAGAATCGCAAAGTATTTTCCCAAATCAACAGTATTTATACTATCCGACATAGAAATCATTTCTTCATGCAGTTTCTCACCCGGCCTTATACCAATTATTTCTATATCGCATTCAGGAGAAATAGCCTTTGCAACATCTGTAATCTTATAACTTGGAATCTTTGGTACAAAAATTTCACCGCCTATAGCATTTTTCAATGCCCATAAGACCATATCAACCCCCTGAGTTAATGATATGTTAAACCTCGTCATATTTTTGTCTGTAATTGGTAGAACGCCAGAAGATTTTTTAGATAGAAAAAATGGGACAACTGATCCCCTGCTACCCATAACATTACCATATCTTACAATGCTGAAATCTAAATCTCTTTTTCCAACGATATTGTTTGCAGCAACAAATAATTTATCAGAGCAAAGTTTTGTTGCACCATATAAATTAATTGGTGACGCAGCCTTATCTGTAGAAAGTGCAATTAATTTTTTTACATCATTGTCAAGCGAAGCGTCAATTAAATTTTGAGCGCCAATTACATTTGTTTTCACAAACTCAAAAGGATTATATTCTGCTGCTGGGACTTGTTTGAGAGCTGCAGCATGAATAACATAATCCACCCCCTCAAACGCCCTTTTTAACCTATCAACATCACGAATATCACCCAAAAAATATCTTATGCCTTTATGAACTTTTGCATTTATCGTTTGCGACATTTCAAATTGTTTTAATTCATCTCTACTAAAAATTATAATTTTATTAAGCTCAGGGTGGTCTTTTACAAGTTTATTTACAAATGCTTTACCAAATGAACCAGTACCACCAGTAATAAGAATATTTTTATTTTCAAACATAATTAGTCCAATTTAATTATTTTATTAAAACATTTTAATATATTTTCACTATGTGAAATAAATAAAAGAGTTAAATTTTCTTGCATACTCAACAAATTTTTCATGATTTTTTCTTCATTTTCATAGTCAAGAGCAGACGTTGCTTCGTCCAGGATAAGTAAATCTGGGTTTCGATATAATGCCCTTGCAAGTCCAATTCTTTGAATCTGACCACCAGATAAAGCAATCCCCTCTTCGCCTACACTATAGTTGATGCCATTTGGAATCTCAGAAATTAGCTCCTGCAAGCATGACATTTCAATAGCCATATCAAGATAATTATGATTTATCTTATCTTCATAGTAGTCCTGAAGAGTTATATTTACTAATATTGATTCATCTAACAAAAAAGTTTTTTGAGGAACATAAGCAACTTTATCATTTGATATTGCAAAACCCTCACTTGAACATTTTTTGGATTTGGTTTGGATTAACCCACTGTTAGGTTCAATGATGCCAATTATTATGTCTACAAGAGTACTTTTACCAGAGCCGCTCTTTCCAGTAATTGCACAAAAATCATTTCTATCAATAACATGACTAAATTCTTTTATTACTGGAGTGTCTGAGTTTTCGTAAGTAAAAGAAATATTATCAATTTTTATTGAAACCCAATCTTCAATGATCTTTTCATTATTAAAATCTTTTTTTGAAATACTTGCTGGTTTACTAGTTTTTTTTAGTTCATCTGTTAGGAGTGATAATGTAGCATTATTAAAAGATAGAGTATTTATATTGATAATTATTTTGTTAGAGGCTGGAAGAATTCTAAAAAATGCAATCAAGTATATTCCGACCAAAGATAATATCTGAAGCGGTTCTGTCTCCATAAAAATCAAGAATATAATTAATGCGCATATTGCTAATATTGAAAAATACTCTAATAAAGTTCTAGTAATTTGCTTATAAAAGGCTTGCTTTGCAAGATTAGAAGTAGCCTGATTTGTATAAGATTTAAAAAAATTTAAGAAAACTTCTTCAAGATTTGCTATTACCAAATCTTTTGCACCACTTAAAGAATAAGTAACTTGCTTGATTCTTTTTGATTCAAATTTTTGAACTTCTTTACCAAGACCTCTTAACTTTGGTCTTGTATATCCAAGTAAAATTCCAGATGTTATTAGCAAAAAACAAATCACAAATATGGTAGCTGAAGGTGAATAAATCAATAAAAGCACCAAGACTCCAATAATAATAAAAACTTCTGTGAGTATTGTGAAAATTGGAAGAAAAATTCCACCAACTAACAAAGATGGCTCTCGTATAATATTTCTTAAAGTTCTACTAGAATCTTTTTTTGAAGATAGACTATAAATCCTTGAGGAATAGTACTCAAAAAGTTTTGAAGATATTCTAGCCATCACAGAATACGAAAAGTTTGCTTGAAGTCTATTCAAAAAAGCCATAAAAATTGTTTTAAAAGTGAACACAAGAAAAATAAAAAGAGTCAAGTAAATTATTAAGTCATTTTGAGAATAATTTTTAAGAATTTGATATTTTTCGTATGTTTCAGGTTCAGAAAATAATGTAAAAAGTGGAACTAATGCTCCAATACTAAAAGTTTCTAATAACATTGCAAACAACATCATTATAAAAATAATAATTGTTTTAATTTTTTCATCTTTAAGAAAAAATTCTTTAAAAAAATTTATGTATTTCATTAGCAATATATTTAAATTAAATCAGTGAAAATATATTTATATAAATTTTGTTTTGTAACATTTTTATTGACAAACATTTCAAAAGTATTTTTATTGGAAATACTTGAATGTGTATTTCTGTCTTTATCAGTTACATATGGAACGTATAATACTTGATATATTATTCTATACTTATTAGTAGGCATTTCTGTCCCCCTATGCAGTCCTCTTGTATCTTCAATAAAACCAGAGCCTGCTTTCCCAGAAATTTTTATAAGATTATTTTTAAAATAATCAACTAAAGTTTGATTATTAACAATGTATTTGCCTTTTAGATTTCTTTTACTATTTATTTGTTTCTTAACTTCATTCGGTGCATTACTTAGCTGTTTATCAAGTCTGGGCTGAAAGTGAGTATTTTTAATATATTCATGATGCCCACAATCTTCCTCAACGTCATTTAGATACCAAAAGGCTTTTAAAAACCTATGACCGTGATGATCCATATGAAATGACATTTCTGCAAAATCATCAGCTCCAGCATTAACTCTCCAAGCTTTTAGAAAAGCAATTTTTGGGACTGCATTGAAATAATCATTTGCAAGTGAAAGGACTTCATCATCTAATGCATACTTTATAAAAAGCTCATTTTGAGCTAAATCATTTGTTAAATAAGATATTTTACTAGCTTTGAGATCATGAGAATTTATAGTATCAATTTTTTTGAGATGATTGACCATTTCTTTTATTTCAAAATCATTAGGACAGGAATTATTTTTTAAAAAAACAAAACCATCATTTTTAAGTATGTTTAAAAGTGATGACTTGTTAGTTAAATTTTTTTTTATAGAGACGGCACGAATGTGATTGTTTAAAAAAATTTTAACCTTAAACAGCAACTCTCTTATAAAGTAAGGCACTTTGTAGTTATAAACAATAATCCTATCAATCATATTCATTTTACTGAACCTGAAATAATTATTTGGGAATGCTGTTTTAAATCTTCTTGATACGTTCTAAAGTAGATTTTATCGATCATGTCATCAAACAGATCCTCAATTTCAAAAGAATCATTTAGTCTGTCTTTAGTTCCAACCAGATACCCTCTTTTGTTAATTTGCTCTTCATTTGTTTCAGGTGAATAAGAAACTCCGATTGAAAAAAGTCCACCTGGCTTTAAAATTCTGCATATCTCGCTGGCGGCAAGCTTTTTGTTCTCACTATAGGCTATAACCCAACCACAAAATACAACGTCAAAAAAATTATCGTCATAGGGAAGATCATGAATATCTCCAATTTGAATCTTTTTAGATATAGAAAATAAATCAACTGCATAAATATTTTTGTAAAGATACCCATGAGATTGGATATTAAGAATTTCTCCCATTGATCTGGGACCAATTGATAGGACTTTAAGATTTTCTTTATCACAAATTTTTGAAGCTAAAATTGCATTAACCGGCTCAATAATCATATTTGACTTTGGATTACCCTGATTAAGTCCAATATTAAAAAGAAATTTTTCACTTGGGTGCTCAGGAAGGCTTCCATCCTCATGAATAATTCTCATATTAGAAGATATTGTTTTGTCACTAATATTTGATGAATCACCAATATATTGTTTTGGTTTATTTCTAAGAATTTTTATATAAAAAAAAGCTTGAAAAAAAGATATAAGACTTCTTACTTTGTTTATTCTCAAGAGTGTTGAGTATAATTTTTTCATATACTAACTCTGAGAGCTTCTTCTCGCGTTAAAAACAGATATAAACTCGATGATAATACAAATTAATACAGACAAAATAAATCCAATAATTGTAGATATAACAACTATATTCTTCTTCTTTGGAGCAGATTGAACGGTCGCAACTCTTGGTTTATCTATGACCTTAAAAATATAGTCTTCAGTAATTTTTGCATACATTAAAGAGTTTAATTCTCTTTCAATTGATTCAGAAATTGCTACCTTAAGTTCATTAACATTTGTCTTATTTAATTCATTTTTTAAAAATAAAACAGATTTATTCAACTCATCTAACTTTTTGTCTCTCATAATATTATTAATTTTTAGAATTATCATATCTGCCCACTTTTTTGCAACTTTTGGAGAAGGATGGCTTATAGATACTTTTGTAAGCTTTGTTATTGAGTCTGTTTCAACACTTAAATGGTTTTTAATAAATGTTTCATAGCTGTCATGAAAAGTAGGTTTTTGGCTCTCTCCATCTATGATCCAAGAGCTATCTTCAAAATTATATTTTGTATTATCATAAAAAATCTCTTGTGTTTTAATATTAAATTTTTTGAAAGCCATTAATTCAATTAAAAATGATTGATCTTCAGTAAGGTTACTAAAAAAATCTTTTGACCTTATTGTTTCGATTGATACTGTTACGATATCCGCACCTCCCGATGATGGCGAAAGGTCTAGCCCCATAACTGATGCAGCTCCTGAAAATTGATTTAGATTTGTAGCCTGTTGAAGTCTAGGATTAGGTTCTAGAAGAGCCTCAGATTGATAAATTGGTGTTAATAACAAGGAAATTATAATACTAGATGTTCCAAATATAAAAGTTGTTAGAATTATAATAATTTTATTATCAAGAATAATATTAATCAGCCTTTCTAAGTCTAAAACATCTGAATTTTCTTTACTATTCATTATCAATTTTGCCCTTTAGTGGTACCCGAGGCCGGACTTGAACCGGCACGCTATCTCTAGCGAGGGATTTTAAGTCCCTTGTGTCTACCAATTCCACCACTCGGGCTAATGGTTTAAATTAAAGATATTATAGTGAGATTTTTTAAAAATAGTTAAATTTTAATCATTCTTGAAACAAAGAATGCCTCTGCCTCATTTACACCTATAGTGTTACCCCTTAGGGAAGCCAAATTTCTTACATTTTCAAAACTTCTTGAGTGGGGTGAATTTCTCATCTCATCTTCATAAAATGATAACATTTCCATTTTTTTATCAAAATGATCTGATACATTAACAAAGTAATTTGGAAAAAAAGCTTTTTCCAATGACCAGTCTGTTGAAGACAAGACCTCAAAATGATTCAACTGTCTCAAAATTTCACCTGGCATTGGTCTGAATGAGGTGCAGACTGCATTACATGTTATTTTATGATCAATATTTAAATCATTAAAAAAATGTGTATAAACATTTGTGGGTTTAAATGAAGATTTAATACTTTCGATTTTTTGAATAATTTCAAGTAATGGCACTGTGTCAAGCTTATTATCTGGGAAGTCAAAAAAAATGGGCTCGTTGGCTCCGATTTCATGCATAATTTTTTTTGTAACATCATTTCGTGTTTTAGTTTGATTATTTTGTCTAGAAGAATATCCATCACTTATAAATAATGCTTGTACTTCAGCACCATCATTAATGTGCTTTAATATTGTGCCTCCACAACCTAACCATTCATCATCTGGATGAGCTGCAACTATTAAAATTTTATTCATTTACTAAATCCCAACTTAATGCAGTTCCGAATTGTATATTGTCTTTTGCTGTTTTACCTAAAACTTCTTCATAAAACTTTGGTTCAATGCCAAAACCAGGTCTAATTCTTCGTATATTTTCTTTAGTAAACCTTTCTCCTGATTTGATATCTTTTACAGCATATAAAGATCTTCTAAACTTAACCATGCTTTTTTCATCTCCTTTTAATTCATAGTTAACTTTTCCGATACATTCCTGCGCTTCTTTTGTAGCATCCTTTAAATTTCTTAGTTCATCTGGTGTTATTGAAAAACTGCTATCAGGCCCACCTAATGATTTATCGATTATAAAATGCTTTTCGATAATCGATGCTCCAAGTGCAACTGCAGATATTGCAGTTGCATTTGTTAAAGTATGGTCGGACAGGCCAACGACACAATTATATTTATTTTTAAGATCAGTGATTGTTTTAAGATTTGCATCCTTTGGACTGGTTGGATACCCACTTACACAGTGTAATATAGCTAAGCTAGTAGTTCCGTTTGACTTAAGTGTTGTGACTGCTTCTTCAATTTCATATTGATCAGCCATGCCAGTTGACATGATCACAGGTTTTTTTGTATGTGCTATGTTTTTGAGCAATGTTAAGTCCGTTACTTCAAACGAAGCAACTTTATATGCTGGAGCATTAAGTGATTCAAGAAGTTCAATTGCAGACTCATCAAAAGGTGTACTAAAACAAATAATATTTTCTTCCTTAGCAACTTTGAATAATTCCTCATGCCATTCAAAAGGTGTAAAAGCATCACGGTAAAGTTCATAAAGATTATTTCCTTTCCATAATCCATCTTTGATCAAAAACTCATCTGAACTGCAATTAATTGTCATAGTATCTGGTGTATATGTTTGAAGCTTAACAGCATCTGCACCAGAATTTTTTGCTGCAATAATGGATTTTTTCGCTATATCAATACTACCGTTATGGTTTGCTGAAATTTCAGCAATTACAAATGGAGTATTATTCTCGCTTATTTTTATACCACTTATTTCGAATTCCATATTATTTTATTTTTTTAATTTTTACAGATGCTATTACAGTATCATTATCTAATTTTGCGTCGAAAAATTCAAAAATATGACTATTTTTTCTAATGAATGCATACGGATAATTTGGTGCATCTAGCATCCTTATGAAATTATAGAGATCATCAACTGAAGAAAATTTCTTAATTTCACTTTGACTTGGTTTGCGTCTAGTAAATTTAGTTACTTTGCCAACTTGTTTTTTAGGAGTTATTTCATTTGAAATTATTTTTTGGATCATTGTGCATATTATCTTAGAAGATCTTTGATAAATTTCTTTTGCGCTTCCATTAAGATTAAGTTTTTTTTTAAAATAAACTGGTCCAGCATCAAGCTCATCAGTCATTTTTATTGCAGAAATCTTTGTTTCTGTATGTTTTCTTAAAATTAGATTTTGAAGAGGACTTCCGCCACGCCCATAAGGCAAATCTGTCATATGAAAACAGACACATTCGAAGTCATTAATAAAAGTTTTAGGAACTATATAACTCCAATGTGGAAAAAAAATATATCTTGGATTTAATTTTTTTAAAAGCTCTGTATTTAAGTCTTTTTTTTCAGTTATGAAATAAAATTCTTCGTCAGGATTAGCATTTATTAAACTATCAAAACTTTTTTTATTCCAATTATGATGTGAAGCGATAATATATTTCATTTTATTACTTTTTTATATACAAAGTACTCGTCTTTTTCTGATTCTAATTTAAATTTAGCTTTTTCAAAAACTTTAACACTCGATTGGTTATTCTTAATTATATTTGCAATAACAATGTTCGGAAAGAGTTTATTTAAAGACAGAAATGATTCAGATTCAACTAACATTTTTGACCCAAAACCCATTTTTCTAAATTTTGGATTTGTGTTTATTGATACATGAGTATGATTATTTATTGCATCATATCTTACAACTCCAATTTTATCTTCTCCATTAAAAATAATTATTAGAATAGAATTATCTGAATTCATTATTTTTTGAAACCAATCTTCATGCTCTTTTTTTTTGATGATGCTGTTATTAAAAAAACTTTTTCTGGTAACAGGATCATTTCTCCATGATAAAATCTCCATCGAGTCCTGAAAACCTGCTAATCTTGAGCTAATCATTGTTTTTTTGAAGCCTCTTGCTTATCTCGCTAGCAATCTTGCGTGTGCCATCAAGATTGAAAAAATCTATAGTATGTTGATGCATCATCTTCAATACTGTTTTATTAAGAAATTGATCAATAGAACTCTTAATGCTTTCATATTCTAAATTTTTCTCAACCAAAGCCATATTTTTAATCTCTAAATTCATAGCGGTTTCAAATTGATTATTTGCTTTTACTAATATTAGTTGAGGTATTTGAAAATATACTCTTTCAAGTGCAGAAACACCGCTTGATCCGATACAAACATCAGATTCAGAATAAAATTGACCAAGAGCATTTGGCGAGTAGTGAACTTCATATTTAAATTTAGATAAACTCAATGCTTTCTCAATTGTTTTTTTTACATTTTTGTTAACAATAATAGTTACCTTATGAAATGTGTTGATATTTTTGCGATTTAGGCACTTAATTACTTTTTCAGTTAAATCCTCGTTGTCAAAACCACCAGTTGAAATAAGTATATTTGGTTTTTTGAAGTTTTTACTTTTGTGTCTAAAATTTTCAAATTTCCTGTCTAATGGCAAGAAATCTTTTCCAGACAAAATTAAAGTTTTATCAGTTATGTTTTTAAAATAACTTTTAGATTTCCAAAAACTATAGTCAATGAGAATATCTGTAACATGATCTCTTCCTATGTCATCTAGTGCTATGAGATATATACCTTTATTTTTAAGGTATGATTCCCATCTTGATGATACGCCATAATGATCTATAAAAATAATAGAACAACCTATGCTTTTTAATTCTTTATATGTTTTTGATGCATCTTCCTGCCAATCACAACATAGCCAATTTTTTTCATTTTTTAAATAGGTGTCCTCTCTGATTTCAGAATTAATAGTAATGTTTTTAAATCCTGCCTTTGCAATGTCAGAGTAGTTATTTTGCTCGAAGTTTTTTGTTAAAAACATAGGTTCAAATCCTGCTTCTTGAAGAGATAAAGCAATATTTATAGATCTTTTAATATGTCCAATTCCAATAAAATTTGAGCTATCTACTCTAAAACAAATTTTATTATTTTTTTTTTGATTCATTTTAATGTTGGAGGCTGAAGCCGGAATCGAACCGGCGTAAACGGCTTTGCAGGCCGCTGCATAACCACTCTGCCATCCAGCCTAGTGATTGAAGAGTGTATTGCATATATTTAGTAAATAAAAGGAGAAATTATGAATTTTAATCTTCTTCATAATAACTTAGTCTCTCTATATCGTCTTCGGTAACAGACTTTCCATACTGTATTTCAATGATTTTGCATTCCTCATCAAATGGATTTGTAATTTGATGCCACTCGCCCTTTGCAATATTAAAATTATCGAATTTATTTAAAGTAATTTTTGTTTTTATATTAGGATCTTTTTTTGAATATACAACCTCACAAGATCCCTGAGATACAAGCCACATCTCATTCCTTTCTGAGTGTTTTTGGTAACTCATGCCTTTTTTAGGGCTAACTACAAGTTCTTTTACTTTGACATCTACTGAATCAAACAGATTATAAAAAGACCCCCATACCCTTTTTTCACTTTCAAATTTCCATTTTTTTAAAAGCCATGAGGAAGAATTTACTTTCTCATCACCTCCAACCCCAAATTTAAAATTAATGTTATTAACGCTCATTTCAGGAATATTTTCTTTATTTCTATCACCACCATTACAAAAAACTATTTCATCAACTGGGTATTTGCTTTTAATCTTTTTCAAGGCATCTATACAACTTCCTTTTTCATCATCTTCAAAAGTTACAACTTCATCAACAAAAGAAATATTCATTAAAATATTTTTTCTTTCTTCAAGGGGCATAAATACTTTTTTCTTTTTATCTATGATCCATTCATCGCTATTTAATGCAACGATAAGATAGTCTGAGATTTTTTTAGCAGATTTTAAATAAGCAATATGCCCAGAATGAATAGGGTCAAATCCTCCACTTACTACAGAAATTTTCATTTTTGTGATACTTTTAAAGCGTATTGATATCCAGTGTATAGTGTTATTAAAGTTGAAACTATTAATAAAATATCACTAATGACAATCATTAAATTCAAGCTTAAAGTCATTGCTAACAAATATGATCCTATGGTGAATAATTGAACTGCTGTTTTTGTTTTTGCTAATAATGTTACTTTTGTTCTATCTGAGATATTATTTCTAGAAGAGTAATCACGAAGTGCTGCAACTCCAATTTCCCTTGCAATTATAAGGGAACTTAAAAAAGCCATTAAGTAACTATCAAGTTCTACTGATAAACCTAATAATATAAATACTATTAAAATTTTGTCAGCAATTGGATCTAGAATTTCCCCTAACTGAGATTCTGCATTATATTTCCTAGCTAAATGCCCATCAAGATAATCTGTAAAACCTGCTAAAAAGAATAATAAAATACATATTAAATAATTTCCGGTCATTAAAAAAAATAGTATTACTGGAGCCAAAATTATTCTTATTATTGTTACTAAATTAATTAGATTTGTCATTTTTAGATATTAAGTATATTTCTTGCTATTTTCTCACTTATGCCTTTAACAGTCATTAAATCTGATAAATTTGCTGATTTAATATTTTTTATATTTTTAAATTCTTTTATTAATCTCATCTTGAGTATACTTCCAAGACCTTTCACATTATCTAATTCTGAATTAGTAATTGTTTTTCTTTTTTTGTTTCTTTGGGCCCGTATTGCAAATCTATGAGATTCATCTCGAATCTCTTGAAGAAGTAAAAATGCTTTTGAGTGTTTATCTAATTGAACCACTCCACTTTTGCTAATTATGGTTTCAGTAGCTCTCACTCTGTTTGATCCTTTGACAATTGATATGACTTCTAAATGTTTATATTTAGATTTACTTATTACATCACTTACAAACCTTAATTGGGTTTTTCCTCCATCTATTAAAATTAGATCAGGTTTTGTGCTTGGATTATCATAATATTTTAATCTTCTTTTTAAGACATGTTCTAATGAACCAATGTCGTTTCCTGCAATATCCTTTGGTATATTAAATAATCTATAGTCACTTTTTATAGGTCCTATTTTTGAGAAAACTACGCATGAGGCTGCGGCATTATCTCCAGATAGGTGACTAACATCATATCCTTCAATTTTCTTAATTTCTTTTATTCCTAAATAATTACTTAACTCATTCAATGCAAATGTATATTTATCCTCTTTACTTATATGATTTTTTATAACCTGTTCAGCATTCAATTTACATAAATTAAATATTGGGCGTATTGATTTACTTGGTGAATGAATAATCTTTACTGGCTTGTTATATTTTGTTTGAAACATATCCTCCAAAACTTTTTTATTTTCTAGCGTGTAAGCACAAAGAATTTTCTTAGGAATATCGATTTGGTTTTCATAAAAATTACATACTGCACTTTGATAAACATCATCAAGAGAATTAATATGAGCTTGCTTAATAAGATGTGTTTTAGTTCCTCTTATTTTTCCATTTCTTACAACTATTATTGAAATTCCAATATAAGTCATTGCTGAACTCACAGAAAAGATATCAATATCATTTGCTAAAGTAACAACTGACTGCTCCTTTTTAAGAAGATTTAATCTATCAAGTCGATCTCTAATTTCTGCTGCCTTTTCAAAATCAAGTTTTGAGACTGCTTTTTCTATATCGTTTGTCAGTTTTTGAACAGTTTTAGTATCTGATGAAGAAAGAAAAGATTTAGCATTTAAAATATCTTCAAAATAATCAACTTTATTAATTTTCTGAACACAGGGAGCTGAACATCTTTTCATTTGAAACTCAATACAGGGCCTGCTCCTATTTGCAAAAGTATTATCACTACAATTTCTAACTTTAAAAATTTTTTGTATTTCTTTGATTGATCTTTTGACAGCCTTTGAACTTATGAATGGTCCAAAATATTTTGTATCGACAGCTTGTTTTGTCCTTTTAGAATAAATACCAGGAAACTCATGATCTAAAGAAAAATAAATATAAGGATAAGTCTTGTCATCTCTTAACAAAATATTAAATTTAGGCTTATTCTCTTTAATAAGCATTTGCTCCAGTAAAAGAGCCTCTACCTCATTTTTTGTTGTGAAAGTTTCGACTTGATCAGTAAGAAATTTTATTTGTGATGTTTTTCTATCTTTAACAGCCTTCCCAAAATAAGAGGATACCCTTTTTTTTAAATCTTTTGCTTTCCCTATATATATGATTTCTTTTTTATTAAAAAACTTATATACACCTGGAGTGCTTGGAACTTTTTTTAGATTAACCGCCATTTTCTTCAAGATATTTCTTGGTATAAATCTTACCAGCACTTACGCCAAACTGATCAAATGGATTTATTCCCAACATAATAGCAGTGATATAAACCCTATGCTCCCATGTAGCTATTAAATAACCTAATTCATATAAGCTTGATTTATTAACCAAAAAGAGATTCGTTGGTATATTTCCGTTAATTTTCTCATACCCTTTCAGTTCTATAGCTCCCTCAGAAAGAAGCTTTGATTGAATAATAGCTTGTGCATAAGTTAAACTTTTTTTGTCTTCATTACTTGCAACAATATCGGCACAAATATTTTGAGTACCTTGGTGTAATAATTGAAAATATGAATGTTGTGCCACAGGTCCGTAACCACCAAAGATTATTTGACCTGTTTTCTGAAATTCTGAGTTTTCTGATGCTTGCTTGCCTAATGATTCCATTTCAAGCTGTTGTATATAATTAGGAAATGATCTCAGGTTCCAAATATAGGATAAAACAACTCTAGAATTTTTATTTTTATAGTTATGAAACCATATATCACTGTAAGCTAAATTTTTTACAAATCTTAGATAAGAATCATCTTTTGTTAAATCAAAATCAGCCTTTTTACCACCAGCCATAAACGCATCAAAACCATCTTTATTCAGCCAATGCATTAATATAGAAATTTCTGACCAAATCGAATATCTTCCTCCAATCTCATTATCAAACTCTAAGATATTTTTTATATTATATTTTTGTGCTTCAGCTTTATTAGCTGTAATTGCTATGAATTTATTTATTTCTCCAGACCAAGAAATAGCATCTTTTAACATTGAAATAGTCTCATCAGTTCTAAATGATTTAGATGAAACTAAAAAAATTGTATCTTTAGGATTTAATTTTTTTGTTTTTATTTTAAATTCTGCTGAGTCAGAACCAGTAATAAATATAATCTTAGTATTCTCATTTTTTAATTTTATATTTTCAAAAAACATTTTAGGGCCCTCATAAGACCCTCCAATACCTATAGTTACAATATTTTTAGCTGCGCCACATAGATCATTAAAAATATGTAACTCACTTTTTTGATTTTTATTTGAGGGAGTGTCAAGTTTAAAAGAATATTGGTCTCTATACTTTGGATGCCAGGCCGCCAAATTTTCAGTATAGTTTACTTTTTTACCAATAAATAAATCATTAATCTTTGACTTTAAGTTTAAATTTTCCGATTTTAAATCAAATTCTCTATAAAGTTCAGATGTAAATTCATCAGAGTATGATTTGAAAGTTACAGTTTCATTTTTAAATGAACAAGATGGAGGCTTTACTTTATTCATTTAATACTCTCATGAATTTCATTTAAAGACTTTTTAATATTCATCGATTTTGTAATAGGCCTTCCAATTACAAGATAATCTGCTCCTAAATCTATTGCTTCTTTTGGAGTCATAACTCTTTTTTGGTCATCATTTGAATCATTCATTCTAATGCCAGGTGTTATTGACATTAATGATTGTCTTTTAGAAACAAGCTCCAGTTCATGTGGTGAGCATACAACCCCGTCAATACCTGATGACTCAGCTAAATCTAACATTACACTTACTTGATCTGCAGTTGTTCTTTGGAATATTTCGCTTGTATCTTCATCATTAAGGCTTGTTAAAGCAGTTACTCCAAAGATTTTTATATCTTTTCCTGAGACCGCTTCCATTGCTGCATTCATCATTTCTTTTCCACCAGAAATATGTATTGTAAGCATCTTGATTGGATATGAAATAAGTCCCTCGATAGATTTTTTTACTGTATTAGGAATATCATG
>CENJ01174112.1_pt1 | contig 33070 bp, 31 predicted proteins | sample 356161 | NCBI WGS metagenome assembly CENJ01 (sample SAMEA2619531, study PRJEB7988) | marine metagenome | biome: marine biome (ENVO:00000447); feature: surface water layer (ENVO:00002042); material: "saline water (ENVO:00002010), including plankton (ENVO:xxxxxxxx)" | depth 5 m | reverse complement strand
CTAATAGCTCAATTGGCTTGATTTATGCACTGAAAAAAATTTTAACTATTTAAAATTTATATTTAAATTAAAATAAAAAAAAGCCCTCAAAATATTGAGGGCTTTTTTTATTTTGTAAATTCTCTTGTCGTAAAAATTATTCTCCACCTCGAACGTCAAGTATTGAATTTGTAATAAAAGAACTTTTTTCACTACAAAGAAAAATTACTGAGTCTGAAATTTCCTTTACGCTGGCCATTCTTTTTAAAGGTACTAAATTTGCCCTTTTTTTTAAATTTTTTCTACCCATTTTTTTATGAAAGTCTGTTTTTGTCGCTCCTGGGCGAATAGCATTCACTAGAATTTGATATGGAGCACAAATTTTTGCTGTCGCAATTGTCAAGGCTTCCAAAGCAGCTTTAGAAACGCTGTAATGAACGGTTTTTTCTCCTCCTCCGTATTGCCAACCACCACTACTTATATTTACAATTCTACCGCTCTTTTTTTTTGACATTACTTTTATAGAAAACTTACTCAAAAGGAACGCTGCTTTAAGATTTACATTCATTGTTTTGTCCCATTCATCGATTGAAAGCTTCTTAAAATTTATTGCTCGCGCGTAACCCGCATTATTAATCAAAATATCAATCTTACCTCTAGACCATTTTGTATATTTTTTCCATAATTTTCCTACTTGATTTGATTTAGAAAGATCTGACTTAAAAACCTTACAAAATTTTTTATCTGTATTCATTAATAATTTTTCAGCCCCGGTCTTATTCGAGTGACAATGAACAGCTACGTAACAACCTAGATTTAAAAAATCTTTAGCAATTTGAAACCCTATCCCACTGCTTGATCCAGTAACAAGGACGTATTTTCCTTTAAAAAAATTATTTTTTTGCATAAAATTTTTTCCACTTTTTAACATACTCTGCACCCATCATAGTTCCATTTGCGTCACATTTATTACAAGGAGAATCAATTCTCATTGCACTAGCTAAATTAGCTCTAGTTTTTTTTAAAATTTCATTTTGCCATATCTTTAATATTGATTGCTTATTTATGTTACCCAAAATAAGCTCTTTGTACCAATCATGATTACATAGCAAAACAGAACCGTCATAATCAATCATGATTTGATAAAATGGGTAGAAGCATTTTTTTTTGAGACTTTTGTCTAATTTATTTACGTTAAATTCCGGCATTACTATAGCTCCTGCTCTATTTGTTATATTAATTCCGTAACCATCCTCTTTTTTCCATCTATACCTTAGATCGAATTGATCATCTGAAAGTTTACTTTCTTTTTGTAATTTTTTAAATTTTTCAATTTGATGAGGTCCGTCATATAAACTTACACTCAACTGAGTTAAGCCCGTTGCAAAAAGTTTTAACAATTTTTCTTTTTTTAGATGATCCCCGTTAGTGACAAGTTCAATTCTATTATCTGGAAGCGCCTTTCTAGTTAACTCGATTACTTCAAATAAATATTTATATAATATAGGCTCACTGAAACCGGAGTAAATAAAACCACCTTTATATTTAATCGTTTTTAAATCTTTTATGACAGATGAATAAGAATCGATCGACATATGTTTATTAAGGTTTGGATACCTTTTAGTATCAACTCTCGGACAAAATTCGCAAAGCCTATTACAAAGCCCTGATAAACTAAATTCAATCCAAGAAAAAATTGGAGGTCCGTCTTTAACTTCTGTTATTTGTTTTGATTTAAAATTTTCTTTTCGTGCAACGTTTCTGTCAATTAAAGTCATATTAATAAAGTATATAAAGAAAATTTGTATAATAAATACATTAAAATAAGTAAAATACTATCAAAATAGTCAATCTAGAAGCAAGAGTTCTTTTTAAAGTAACTACAAAGTAATTCTTATTTTACTTATTTAACTTAGATGGTATGAATGGCAATGAAAAAATTTTTGAATGAATATAATCAAATAGGTTATTTTATTCAAAAAAATTTTATTGATCAAACTTTTACTAATTCCTTGCTAAAAGAGGTAGAAAAAGCAAAAAAACTACAAAACGTTGATATTTATTCTGATAGAGGTGGACTACCAAGAAGAATTGAGAGGTTGTACGATAAGGGGAATTATTTAAAAAAATTAAACTTAAAAATTTCAAAACTTTTAGAACAAGTTTTCAGCAAGTCATTTTTAATTTTTAAAGATAAATTTAATTATAAACCGCCTGGAGGCGAAGGTTACAAAGCTCATTTTGATGGAATATTTCAATTTATTGATGAAAATAATAAAGTGAAAAATGGATGGTACGAGTACGGGGATGTTTTTGTTAATGTACTTATTTCACTTGATAAAGCCGATGAATCAAATGGAACCTTGCAAATAAGCGAGGCAATTAAAGATAATTTTGGTAAATTGTATTTAAAAACCACTAAAGATGGAAGCCCAAATCTAGCAAAAGAATTTGAGGCAAGCTTAAAATTTAAATCTATAGATTTAAATGTTGGCGATGTTTTAGTTTTTGATAATAGATGCCCGCACAAGTCACAAAAAAACAATTCAAATAAACCTAGAAGAATTTTATATTATACCTACTCACCAAAATCTGCTGGTAATTATTATGAGAAATACTTTAACGATAAAAATAATAGTAAAAATGCATCTAATAAAGCACTAATAGGTGAAAAGTAGTTTTTAAATGAAACAAGTTAAGATAGACAAATCTAAAGGTATTTTTTTTTACATTCAAGGTCTTTCAGGTTCTGGAAAAACAAGTATTGGGAAAAAATTAAAAAAGAATATTGAAAAAAAATATGGCCCAACACTCTTTTTCAATGGAGATAACCTTAGAAAGATTTTTAAGCTCTACGACTATTCTTACAAAGGAAGAATTTCGAATATTGAAAAGTTTTTGAAATTTTCAAAATTTGTAACTAATCAAAAGATTAATATTATCTTGACTGTAGTAGGAATGATGGAAGGACCTAGAAAATGGAACAAAAAAAATATTAAAAATTATTTAGAAATTTATATTAAAGCTGATATTAAAAAAATTATTAAACTTAAAAAAAAACTAATTTATAGGAAAAATAAAAAAAAAAATATCGTGGGATTAAGTATCTTACCTGAATTTCCTAAGAACCCAAATATTACAATCAAAAATAATTTTAAAGATTCTATTGAATTATTATCACAAAGACTCTTTAAAAAAATAAAATTTATAATTAAATAAAAGATTACTTTAATGAAAATTATTTTATTAGTTGCTGGCGGCAGGACTGGAAACGAATTTTTTCACTCACTCCTGGATTCGCACTCCGAAATTTTACAATTCCCTGGAATTTTAGTGACGGATAATAATTTTGTTAAAATGATTGAACATAATGAAATTAGTCAAATCCCTAAAATATTTATTAGCTTATTCCCTCAATTTTTTGACTCAAGATTAAACAAAATAGAGAGAATGAATAAACTTGGTTTAAATAAAAAAAAATTTTTTAATATAGATAAAAAAAAATTTTGCAATAATTTTAATAAACTTATGAAAGATACGAAAGATTTTGACAAGATTGGTATCATTAAAAATTTACATCTCGCTTACTCAAACTTAACAAAAACAAAAATAAAAAAACCTAAGATAATGATTATCAATCCTCATTTAATAAAATACACAAAAAATTTTATTAATAACTTTGGAAACAAAAATACTGAAATTATTTGTACAATTAGACATCCTTTATCTGCATTAAGTTCTCAAATTATAAATAATTTAAACTATAAAAATGGATCTACGTTTTTGGCTAAGGATTTGTACAAAAGTTTTGAAATGGTTTTTAAAGATTTTTATAAATACTTGAAACTATGCAAAGTGAGAGTGGTAAAACTTGAGAATATACACTTAAATCATAAAAAAGTTTTTTTAGATTTTTGTAAAACTTATAATCTAAAATATGAAAAAACTTTAAATCGTTCTACCTTTTTAGGCCTACAGTGGTGGGGAGACGCGATTAGTAAAAAGTGGCTTAAAGGTATAAATAAAAACTTTCAAGTAAAGATTCGTGAAGATCTTTTTTTTAAAAAAGATTTATATTTTTTTCAAACGATCTCAAAAACATTTTTTAAATCTTATAAATACAAATATCTTATTCATCATAAAAATTGTTTTTTAAAAATCTTGCCACTTAAATCTGAATTAATTGTTTGGAAAAATAGCTTTAGGCATGCCTCTAGATTGAAAAATATTATATCGATTCCTTTATATTATTTCTTAAGAATTGTATTTATAAACAAATTTTTTATAGAAAAAAAAAAAATGCCTTATTCCTTTGGTGACAAATAAAAAAATTAGTTATTGGTTATTGAAAAAATTTTTTGAGCAACCTTTTCATAACCTTTAGCATTATAATGACCATAAAATCCAAATGGAAAAAAAACTAGAGGATTTTCGTTTTTACTAAACTCTTTATGCATGTCTATAAATTTTATTTGATTTTTTTTTATTAAATTTTTTATTTTTTCGTAATTTTGGCTAGTTTTTTTAATTTTATAGGTACTGTAATCGGGCAAATAAACAAAAATTAAATTAGCATTTTTTTTACGAGCAAAAAATTTTGCTTCAACTATTATTTCCTCAAATATTTTGAAATTTAGTGGTCTTTTTTCAGATATAAGTGAACTAAAAAAATGTCTTAATTTGTAAAGTTTTAAGGTATCTATAAAAAAATATAATTTTTTATTTTCTTTATTTACAAGCTTTCTAGACTCAAATTTGTCATTTAAACTCTTACTTAAATATAAGTCTATCTCGTCTTGCTTTTGAGTTAAATTTTGTAAAAAGTTTTTGTCCAGTAAGTATTTTTTTAAAAATTCATTTTGTAATTCATCGTTGAGATCATCTAAATCATTTTCAAAGTATAGCCAAACTATATTATTAACCTTATTGGGGTAATATTCCTTAAGACTACCTAATTCTAGCAAAGGCCCGTTTGCGCTATAGCCTAAATTTATAACTGATTTATTTGATAATTTTCTTAAATTATGTCCGATATTCTCATTATTTTTTACACAACAACCGTGAGCAAACGAGTCTCCTATCAGCAAATATTCAGTTTCTTTTTTATTCCATTCATTATCAGGATTATTGAATCCAAACCTATCACTTTTATAAATTAAGTAATAACCATTCTCGTTAGAGTAAATTGTATCTTTTTTTGAAATACCCGCCAAAGGGTAAAAATTTAAATTTTCTTTTTTTAAAAATTGTTTTGGAGAGATTTTTACTGTGATATTTTTATTTTGTTTTACTAAATCTGAATAAATCGAAACTGTGTTTCTCTGATCGAACTTTCTATTAGAATTCTCCTCAAAAATTTTGATTTTTTGTTTTTTAAAATATATTCCATGATTTCCAAAATAAGAAAGATACAAATCAGCTAAAACAGCTGACACCAAACTAGTCATCAATATTATAATAAAATAAGTTTTTAATTTTTTACTTAAAAAAAAATTTACTATTGAAGTGAAAAATAATAAACTGATAAAAACATAGTACTTAAAATAGTAACTTCTGTTTTCACCAGACCAAAAAATCTCAGATCTATAAAAAACATATGAAAATAATATTAAAGAACACAATAAAAGGGTCTTTGATAATAAGTTTTTATAAAACATTAAATGTATTCCGAATATATTTATAAATTATTTGAGATATTTTTTTGTAGCCTAATTCATTATAATGTCCAGGTGTTAAAATTGGAAAATATTTAGCGTAGTCTTTTGGGTCCAAAAACATCTGATCCAGATTAATATAATCGATATTCTCTTGTTTTAAAATTTCTATTAAGCTACTTTTATTTATGTTATCAAGTTTACCTGTTTTAATTGTTTTTACACTAGGCACATAAACAACGATGAGATTTGAATTATTGTTATCAGATACTTTCTTGACTTTTTTAATAATTTGTTCGGCATAAATTCCAAATTTTGTATAATTTAGGTTATAAACTCTAAAAAGATTCCTTAAATTATAAAGCTTAAAAGATTTAATAGCTTTTTTAGTTAAGTCTTTATTTTTTTTATATTCTAAAGTTTTTTGCGATAAAATATTATTTAGGTGTTCATCAATTATTTTTTGTTTTTTTGGCAAAAATTGACTAAAATTTTCATCAGAGAGGTACTTTTTTAGGATTGTGTTAGAAAGCTGATCAAGTTCTCCTGAGTCATCCTCATATATTAGCCAAATAATATATTTACTTTCTATAATCTCAAAATATTCTCTCAAAGATGCATATTCTACCAGTAAATTATTTCCACCATAAGCAAGATTGATTACAGAAAAATTGTTTTTAATTTTTTTTCTTAAATTGCTGGCAATATCAAAAGGCCTACTTACACAAGACCCCATCCCATAAGAGTCACCTATAATTGTAATTAATTTATTTTTCTTATCCCACTCAGTGTCAGGATTGTTAAAGCCAAATCTATCGCTAGTGAAATAGGAGTATTCCCCGTTCTCATTGCAGTTTATAGTTTCAGAATTTGAAATACCAGCAAGGGGGTAAATTTCTTTATTATATTTGTATAAATGAGAGGGTGGTAAAGTTATTTTTACTTCGGTATTGAGTTTTTTTGTATCATTAAATATTTGATATCTATCTCTTCGATCATATTCTTTTTTGGTTTGAAATTCATATTTTTTGAAATTTATTTGATTAAATATATTATTTTCCAATAAAACATCAACAGTAAAGAGAATTAGGTACGAGGATAAAACAGACAAAAATAAATTTTGTTGAATATTTTTTTTTAAAAAAAAACTAGCAAAAGAAATTAAAATTAAAATGAATGAAAATATATAATATTTAGCATAAAATGATGCTTTAATACCTTCATGAATTATTTCTGATTTATAAGAAGTATAAAATAGAAGAGATAATGATAAAAAAAGATAAATTAAGGATATTAAGTTTAACTTAAATTTTGATAGCATTAGCTGTTTAAAACGTTTAAAAACTCAAGATGTTTTTTTTTACTACCTGAAACAAGAACATCTCCATTTTTAAATATTTTCTTTCCTGTCCAGTCTGTGATGATTGCTCCGGAGTTCTCAATAATCGAAATAAGTGGAAAAAAATCAACTTTTTTTAAACCTTTTTCAATTATTAGATCAATTTTACCCTCAGCTAGTAAACAAAAATTTAATGAGTCCATTCCTGTAATTTTAAATATACCTTTTTGTTTTCTTTCAATTTTTTTAACTTTATTATCCTTATAAGTTCTTAATGTATTTATAACAATTTTAATATTTTTATTTGTTTTTTTATTACATTTAATTTGCATTTTTTTATTTTTATTATATTTGAAAGTTTTACCTTTCAAACTCAAGTAATAAACATTTAGCACTGGATAATTGGCTAGACCCGCGATGGAAATATTTTTGTGAAATAATCCGATAAGATTAGACCATACTGGCATTCCCATTAAAAAATTTTTTGTACCATCAATAGGGTCAATAATCCAAGTATAATCGGAGTTAGTCCGTTTATCTTTCATTTCTTCACCTAAAATTTTATGATGAGGAAAAATATTAGAAATTTTTTTTCTAATAAACTTTTCAATATTTTTATCAATATTTGTAACAGGATCAAAAGCTTCTTTTTTTTTATTTCTTACACTAATTTTTTTAAATTTTTTAAGCTCTAGATTGATTTGATTGGGCAAAGATTCAAAAAATTTTTTTATTTCTAAATTTATATTATTTGATTTCATATCCTGATGACTTTGCATCATCATAAAATTGTTTTACAGTTTCTTTTGAATATTCTTCAAGATTTTTACCAAATTTCTCTAATTTTATAATTTGTTCCGGCTGCATTGTTATTATATCAGTCCCAGTTTCGATTGCTGAAATATAATCGAAACTCATTCTAGGACTTGCCCATAATGTTCTGCAATTGCTATTTTGTTTAACAAAATGATTTATTTTTTGCATTGTTTCGTATGCGTTAATTCCAGAGTCAAATATTCTTCCAGCAAATATTGAAAGAATATTTTTTGTATCTTTTATAGAAGGTAAAATTTTTTTAATTTGATCCAGAGTGAATATTGCTGTGATATTCATTTTTACATTGCTTTGATTTAATTTTTTTATTACATCAACTGTAGATTCCCCGTTTGTAAATATAATAGGAATTTTTACATATACATTTGAAGATAATTTAGAAAGAATCAATGCTTGCAAAAGCATATTTGTTTCATCGTCAGCAAAAACCTCAAAAGAAACTGGTTTATTATTAATTTTAGATAAAATCTTTTTGCAGTAACCCATATAGTCGCTAGCACCATTTTTTTTGAAAATCGACGGGTTGAATGTGTAGCCTTCTATCGATAATTTAAATTTTTTATCAAATTCCTCTGGTTTTAAACCATCAACGTAAAGATCAATTTTTTTTTCTTTAAACATAATTTTAAATTATTTTAGAACCGTCTTTATCAATAACGAACTCAAGATACAAATAACCATTTTTTTTGAGAGCTTTTTTTGTTTTAATTTTATTATTTACAACCATCAAGAGAAAACCACCTCCTCCTGCACCAATCAATTTGCCCCCAGCGCAGCCACATTTTTTTATCAAAAAATTGTACATGTTATTAATCTTTTGATTAGTAATTTTGCCTCCAATACTTTTTTTAAAGTTCCAGTGGTTATCAAGCAGTTTACCCAAATTTTTAAAATTGAAAGTCCTTAAACTATTTATAATTGGTGTGTTTAGGGATTTTATATTCTCATAACATTTAATTGTATTATTGATATTTTTTTTTTGAGCCTTAGAAACAGTATGAGAAAATCTTTGTTGAGTTGTGTAAACTAATAGCATTTTTTCTTTAACAATTTTTTCAATTTTGTCATTTATATTCACCTTATTAATGATTAATTTCTCCTTTTTTGTAATTTTTATCTTAGCGAAACCACCTATCTGACTTATAATTTGATCTTGCCACCCTCCATAGAAATTACAAATTTTTCTTTCAATTTTAAAAGCATCTTTAATTATTTGTAAACTTGTTAATCTCAAGTTTTTAAATTTATTTATACAATTAATCAAACCCACAACCATTGCGCTTGACGAACCAAGGCCAGTTTTAGTTGGAACTGTACTATAGGTACCTATGTGAACCGGTGTTTTGATTTTGTAAAATTTTAGAGTCTCTCTTATTAGCTTATGATCAATCTGGCTTAATTTATTTTTAAATTCTGTTTTTGTTGTTTGAATAAAATAATTTTTTTGAATTTTTCTTTCATTTAAAAAAACATACACATATTGATTGATTGATAAAGTGGAAAAAAATGCCTCTTTCTTTTTAAAAAAAAAATCTAAATCAGTTCCGCCTCCAGATATAGGCAATCTATAAGGAGTTCTTGAAATTATCATTATTATTTAATGTCTTGAAATTTTAAGATATGCCCTTTATTAAAGTTTTTCTTAAATTTTTTCTTTAAAATCTTGTAATACTCTTTTGGTAAAATACCAGTTTTTTTATATGTTAAGATCGTTTTAATGTTTTTATCGTTAATTTTTTGATTTTTTTTAACATTTTTTGCGATAATAAATTTTCTTATTAAGATGTTATGAAGTGTTGTCTCAGATCCAAGGAATTTTTTTTTTGAGCTTCCTTGGGCTACGACAAGTCTTCTGCAAACTTCTACCATTCTACTGAATTCCTTAAATTCTAATGATGCAGCGTGATCCGGTCCGTGCATAAGTTTATTTAAAGTTACATGTTTTTCTATAATATTAGCACCAAGCATTGTAGCTCCTGCTGCGCCTATTAGATCTGTACCGTGACCTGAAAAACCAACGTCATCTCTCAATTTTTTTCTCAAGACGGGTATACAACTTAAATTTTTATCCTTATCATTCGAAGGATAAGCCGAAGTACAATGTAAAAAAATGTGAGGAGTTCTAAATTTTTTAAAAATTTTTTGTGTTTTTAATATTTCATCATATGTACACATACCAGTACTAATTATAGTTGGCCTATTCTTTTTAGCAATATATTCACAAAATTGATAATTATTTGCATCTATACTGGCAATTTTAATAAATTTAACATTTAACCTTAGAACAAATTCAACACTTTTATAATCCCAAGGAGTTACTATAAGGTCTATTTTTAACTTTTTACATAATTTTTTTAATTCAAAATAGTCACTTTCACTTAATTCCAATCTAATGTCGGGGTAAACCCACGTCCCAAATTTTTTTTTAATCTTTTTAATGTCTTTTTCATTTTTACTTAAATAACCAGTTGCTAATTTTGGTTTTTCACCAAAATTTATCATTTCTATAACATCTCTTCTCTGAAACTTCACAGCATCTGCTCCAGCATTTTTCGAAGCTCTAATCATTTTTTTTGCTAAACTCAAATAGCCATTATGATTAATTCCAATCTCGGCAATTATATATGGTTTTTTTTTTAAATGAATTTTCATAAGGGAATTTAATATTTAGCTTAAAAAAAATTACTTGTAAATCTGCAAATTAATTTGATTCCAATTTTTCACAAATGCAATGAAGTAAAGCTATATGTGATTCTTGTATGTGTGATGTAACTTTACTTTTTACAATTATAGATATATCCGCAATATCTTTTAATAAACCGCCAGATTTTCCAACAAGAGCAATTATTTTTAAATTTCTTTTTTTTGCTTCCTTGGCAGCAAGTACAAGTGACATGGATGCACCAGACTCTTCATCGCCCCCGCCAGTTGAAATTAAAAAAAGTATATCTCCTTTTTTTCCATGAGCCTCTACTTGTCTTTTAAAATAAGAATCAAAACCGAAATCATTAGACCAAGCAGTGATAGCCGCAGGAAGGCTTGGTAAAGATATAGCAGAAATTGGTTTTCTATCTCTTTTTTTATAAGTGCATTGCAATTCGCCTACAAAGTGCTCACTATCTGAACAAGAACCACCATTACCTGCTACCAAAATTTTATTATCATTTTCATTGCAATTAATAATTTCTTTACAAATGGCATTTATTTCATTCTCGTGATCAACGAGTGATTTAATTATTGATGAGCTATTTTCAAAATAATTTTTAATTTCAGACATAGTATTTTAATAAAAAACTTTTAAATAACATTTCCATATTTTTTTTTTGCTTTAAATTATCTAATTGAAATGATTGCCACTCTTCCATACCGTATAACATTATTTTACCGCCCAGTCTATTGCTAAATTTTTTCAAAATATTTTTTTTGAAAATAAAAATAGATCCATTTGCTAAAAAATGTTTTTCTTTAAAAAGTTGTCTAGGTTTTCTATTCTTATAGTCTATTGTCATCGGAATATATTTTTTATTTTTTAATTTCCACACATCAAAAAAATCTTCTGCTTTATGAGCTGACATTAAGGAGTCAGACTTTGTTTTTTTGAATAAATTAAAAGCCATATCTATGTCCTTAGGTTTTCTTAAAGGACTTGTAGCTTGCAGAAAAATTATATTTTTTACTTTTCCACCAATTACTTTTAGAGCATGAATTAACGCAGACTCAGAACTTGATGTATCAGAGCATAATTTTTTTGGTCTTTTAATGAATTTTACTTTCATTTTATTGCATAACTTTTTAATTTCATCAGACTCAGATGAAATATATATATGATTTTTAAATTTACTCTTTTTAGCTTGAATTATTGACCAGTATAAAAGAGGTTTGGAGCAAAAATTTAAAAGATTCTTTTTTTTTATCCCCTTGGAGTTGCCGCGAGCAGGTATAATTACTACGTTTTCCATTAAAGATTATTCAATTTGTCATATGTAAATAAAGATATATATACATTATATCGCATTTATCACATGAAAATATCAAACAAAATCTTATTTTTAAGTTCTATTACGATAATTATTTTTTTATTGTTTGCTTCAGCAATATTTATCATAAATTCAAATTCCAACCTAGCAAAAAAAGCAAAATCGTTAATATCAACTGATACTAAAATGTTTCTTAAAAGAAATGTATTTGTACATGAATATAATAAAGAAATTTTAAAACAGTTAAGGAAAGATAAATTGGAAATTTATTCTAAAAATTCTTTAATCGCAAAACTTATAAAAAAACAAAAAAATATCGAATTCAAAAAAAACGAGAAAGTAAAAATATTTAATATTGATGGAACCAAATACTCGATAACAAGATATGCAACAAATTATCTGACTAGATCATATCCATATGGCATAAATGTAAGAAGTTCGTCTTTTATTGAAGCTTTAAATGAAGATATTTGGTTAGTAACAGCAGATGGAACAATAATTTTTTTTACACCAGAAAATTTAAAAAAAGGAATATTTGAAGCAAAAATTTTAAAATCAAATATTGAAAATATTTTAATAGATTCAAAGATTTACAAAGATAAATCTGAGTTTGGCATTAAGGATATTTTAATAAAAAACAATCAGCTTTATGTGTCGTATACTAATGAAATAAAAAGCAATTGTTACAATATTTCAATTTTAAAAACAGAAATAAATAAAACATATTTGAACTTTGAAAAATTTTATGAACCTTCATTTTGTGTAAATGAAAAAAATAAATATGGTGAGTTCCACGCTATTCAATCTGGTGGTCGAATGAAGTTTTTAGATGAAAATAATTTACTCTTAACAACTGGTGAGTTTAGATACAGAATTTTAGCTCAAGATAAAAATAAAATTTTTGGTAAAATTTTAAAAATCAACATAGAGAACAAATCAACAGAAGTACTTGGAATGGGTTTAAGAAATTCCCAAGGACTATTTGTAGATAAAAAAAATAATTTAATTTTTTTAACAGATCATGGTCCATTAGGCGGCGATGAAATTAATGTATTAAATTTAAACAACAAAATTGTTGAAAATTTTGGATGGCCAATAGCCTCATACGGCGAGCACTATCATGCAAGTAAACATCCTGAACGTTATTCAAAAGCACCTTTATATAAATCTCACATTAAATATGATTTTAAGGAACCCATCAAATATTTTGAAAAATCAATAGGTATTTCTGAAATATTAAAAATTAATAATGATTTTTTTGATAAGAAAGATGAAAAAATAAGACTTTTAGTTTCATCTCTTGGAGATAACATTAGTGAAGGAGATATGTCTTTGCATTATTTAGTTTTTGATAAAGAATTTAATGGCAAACAACATGAAATTATAAATATAAATAATCGAATTAGAGACCTAAAATATTTAAAAAAAGAAAAAAAAGTAATTCTTTTTCTTGAAAATGCAGAGTTAGCATTGATTGAAAAAATCTAGCTTCTTAATTTTGCGTAAACTGTAATAATACTTCCGTAAAATGGGGGAGATAACTTAAAAGGATTTAAAACCTTTAACAAATTTTTTGTTGTACAATAATCTGTCTTCCAAAAAGGTTTTTCTATTTTAAAAATTTCAAAAGAGTTAGTTTCAAGTAAATTTTTTAAACTTTTGAAATTAAATAAAATTGGATGTGATGTATTATATAGCCTATAGTTCCCCCCAAAAAAGTTGGAAATCAAAGTATCGACTTGAGGCGTTCCGAGAATTAATATTCCATCTTTTTTTAATTTATTCTTAATAAATTGAATACACTTTTCTGGTTCGTACAAATGTTCAATTACATGGTAGAGCATTACAAAATCAAATTTTTGATTTATTTTAGGTAAAATTTCAAAAGAACCTTTAAATGTTTTTACATTTGAAAAATTTTTTTTTATAAAATTTAACGCAAATTCAGACTCTTCAATACCATATTTTTGAATTTTATTATTCAGCGCACTTAAAAAATATCCCAAACCACAGCCAACATCTAATATAGAAACGTTTTGAAAACTGTTGATATAATTTACAGTTTCACCGTACCAATTTTTTAATTTAAAATCCCTTTCATGAATGTGGTTTCTTTCTTTTCCGTCAGGATCTATCTGATTATTTTGCCAAAAAGTATCTTCTTTATAATCATAATTTATTAGTGGATTTTGATAATGGCATCCACAATCACCACAAATACTATATTTAATCGATTTATACAAAGAGATGAATTTTTTTTTAATTTTGACAGATTTACAATTTAGGCAACTCATATCCTATAAGTAATATATTATAAAAGATATTTCATCAATAAATAGACTGTTCATAATTTGAACACATTTACGTTCAACAATTGAACATATGACAATTAATGATAATCACTACCAAGTTCTTAGAAAAGTAAGAGTTACTAAATTGGCCTCTCAGAGAAGATTAGCATCTATGTTAGGGTTCAGTCTAGGAAAGCTGAATTATTGTATAAAAGAGCTAAAAAAAAAAGGGCTCATCAAAGTAAAAAATTTTAAAAACAATCCTAACAAGTCCAACTACTTATATTTGCTCACACCAAAGGGTTTTTCGGTTTATACGAAATTAACAATTAATTTTATGAACCGAAAAATGAAAGAATACGAAGAGCTTGAAGATGAACTTAACAAAAAAGATGTGGACAGTAATTAAATATAAAAAAAAAAATTTTAATATTCTTAAAAAAGAATTGAATAACAAGCTAGGATCCAATTTAAAATTCTATAGACCAAAACTTAAAATAAAAAAATTTTCTAAAAATAATTCAGACGAAAAAAAAATTGAGATAGACTTATTGGATAACTATTTTTTTTGTTATCATGAAAAATTTAAAGAAATGCACAATTTAAAATATTTAAATTTTACAAAAGGACTTGAATATTTTCTTGATGGATATAAAAAATCTCAAAACGAAATTTCAAAGTTTATTGAAAGATGTAAAAACTCCGAACATCAAGGGTATGTTACTCAAAAATTTTTTGAAATAAGAAATCATTCAGACTACAAGTTTTATAACGGTCCATTTATTAAAAATATTTTTAAAGTATTAGAGATAAAAAAAAATAAAATTAGAATTTTAATAAAAAATATTGAAATCATTTTAGATAAAAGAAAATATTTATACTATTAAAATAATATTAAAATACCAATTTTGATGAAAAAAATTAAATCAATCTTTTTCAAAGTGCGGAGCTATGGGTAAAATATGTTAAGAGTGATTAAGATAATTAGTTTCATTTTTAAAGTAAAAAAAAATTTTAAAGCGCCATCAGGACATAAAATTTTAGTTTTTGATAAAGAGGCCTCAGAAGACTTAAAATATTCTTTAAAAGATAAAAATTTCTTTCTTTTAATATCTAGGCCACATCAAATTAATGAAATTTATATTTCTTTTGGCGTAATCATAAATATTATCAAGTTTTATAGAGGCAACATTGTAACAGCTTATTTTTGTGCATTGATTAAAATTATAAATCCAAACCTAATTATCACAATGATAGATAATAGTTTAAAATATTTTGAATTAACTAGAATCTTTAAAGATAAAATTACTTTTTTAGCAATACAAAACGCTGCTAGATACGATATTCCGATTAATAACTTTTTATTAAGTAAAAAAAAAACTAAAGTAAATTTCTCAAAAAAATTTTATTTTGATACTTTATTTTGTTTTGGCCAACATGAAGTTGATCATTATAAAAAGAACAAAATCAATATTAATAACTTTAAAGACATTGGGTCACTGCAACTTTCAAATTATCTTTATCACCTAAAAGAAAATAAAAAAAAATTACCTGATAAAACTTTTGATTTTAGTTTAGCCTCAGAAGGTCACGTTGGTCTTGATAAAGAGTATTCAGAAAGTGGGCTTGCAAAAAGATGGTCTCAAATAGTTTCTTTTTCAATCAAATTCGCCAAAAGTAGAAATAAAAAATTTAATTACATTTTCAAGAGAGAAAAAAAGTTAGGACGAGGTTTTTTTGAGAATGAAATTGTATTTTTAAATGAATTTTTAGAAAAAGAAGATCTAGACTTTTTATTTAAAAACTGCACTTTTAAGAACCAAGCGATTTTTTCCTCTTACGATGCTATAGCGAAATCAAAAGTTTTATTAGGATGCACTTCATCGTTGTTGAGAGAAAAATTAGCCTTGGGGGGAAAAATTTTGTCTTGTAATTTTAGCGGTCTGGATATGTTTGATTTTCCAATAAAAAAACTATGTTTTTTAAAAAATCCTAGTTATAAAGATTTTTCAGAGAGTTTAGAAAATTTAATAAAAATGAGCGATAAATTTTTTTTTAAAAATATAGACGAAGATGCAAACTTGCTCATAAAAAATGTGCAAATTACCGATGCAAACAATGAGGTAAAAAACTTTATTAAAAAATTTGAGTAGTAATATGAAAAATAAAATTGCTTATGTAGGAATGTCAGCTGACATAATTCATGAAGGTCACATAAACATATTAAAACATGCAAGCAAATTTGGAAAGGTAGTAGTAGGATTATTGACTGATGAAGCAATATCTACTTATAAAAAAATTCCAATTTTAAGTTACCATCAAAGAGAAATTATACTTAAAAATATCAAACAAGTTCATAAAGTTATTCCTCAAAGAACTCATGATTATTCAGAAAATTTATTAAAAATTAGACCTGATTTTGTAGTCCATGGAAATGACTGGAGAAAGGGTGTTCAAAAAAAAATAAGGCAAAAAGTTTTACATGTAATAAAAAAATGGCCTTGCAAATTAATAGAACCAAAATATACGGAAAATATTTCTTCATCCAATATTAAATCGAAAATTATAAAAGCCGGTACTAATCCTCAGACTAGAGTTTCTCGTCTTAAAAGAATTTTAGAAATAAAAAAAATTGTTCGCGTATTAGAGTCCCATAATTCCTTAACTGGATTAATAATTGAAAATTTAAATATTATGAAAAATAACAAATTTTATGAATTTGATGGCATGTGGTCCTCGAGCTTAACTGATTCTCTCACAAGAGGAAAACCAGACAATCAATCGGTCGATTATTCTACAAGAATGCTGGGGTTGAGTGAGATTATGGATGTTACTACGAAGCCAGTAATATTCGATGCAGATAACGGTGGAAGATTAGAACATATTCCTTATCTAGTAAAATCTCTAGAAAGAGTGGGAGTTTCAGCAATAATTTTTGAAGATAAGAAAGGCTTGAAAAAGAATTCATTGTTTTCAGATCAAAAAGGAGCAGCTCAAGACTCAATCAAAAATTTTTGTAATAAAATTTCAGTTGCTAAAACAGCTAGTAATTCAAAAGATTTATTTATAATAGCAAGAGTAGAGTCCTTTATTTTAAAGCAAGGGTTAAACGATGCTTTAAAAAGAGCAGAAGCCTACTCAAGATCTGGAGCTGACGCAATTTTAATCCATAGCAAAGAGAACAATCCTAACGAAATTTTTTCTTTTGCTAAAAAATTTTCTAAATCACGTTTCTTTAAACCTCTTGTTGCAGTACCAAGTACATATTCTAAAACTAATGAAAAACAACTTATTAAGAACGGTTTTAGAATAGTAATATACGCGAACCAAATGCTAAGAGCTGCTTATCCAGCAATGTATGAAGCTGCAGAAAGTATACTAAAAAATCAAAGAGCCTTTGACATAGAAAAAAAAATCACTCCAATAAAAAAGATTATAAGTTTAGTAAAATAAGATGTTTTTCGCAGAAGATTTATTTTTAAAACTAAAAAAAAATAAAATAAATTTTTTTTCTGGTGTACCGGATAGTATACTTAAAAATTTTTGCTCGTTGTTAGATTTTAAGAAAAAAAATTCTTTTAAACACTATATTTCAGCCAATGAGGGCACAGCTGTATCAAATGGTATTGGTTATTATTTATCAACAAAAAAAATTCCTTGTATTTATCTTCAGAACTCAGGTTTAAGCAATGCAATCAACCCTTTAATCTCAATTGCTGGAGACAAAGTTTACTCAATACCGCTTTTTTTATTAATTGGATGGAGAGGTTCGCCTAACAGCAAAGATGAGCCGCAACATATGGCTAAAGGTAAAATTACTGAAAAAATTTTAAAATTACTAAACATAAGTTACATCAAATTAAAAAATGAAAAAGATTTAAAAAAAATTGATGCATTGCTTAAAAAAGCAAAAAAATATAAGAAAATTGTAGCCTGTTTAATTGAAAAAAATGTAATTAAACAAAAATTTTCAATTATTAAAAAAAAAGAAAAGAATAAGTTTACTAGAGAAGTATTTCTTGAAAAATTTTTGAAATTTTTACCTAAAACTTCAAAAGTTATTTCTACTACAGGATATACATCAAGAGAGTTATATCAAATGCGAAATAAACTAAAAAACAATCAAGGGCAAGATTTTTATATGGTTGGAGGGATGGGCCATGCATCTTCAGTTTCTTTTGGATTTGCAATTAGTAAAAGTAAAAAAAAGGTTATTTGCTTAGATGGTGATGGTTCTTTGATAATGCATCTTGGGGGATTGTTAAATATTGGTGTAAAAAAACCCAAAAATCTTATCCATATTTTATTAAATAACAATTCTCATGAGTCAGTTGGAGGTCAAAATTCTAATGCAAATCATATAAATTTTAAAAGTTTAGTAAAAAGTTTAGGATACAGAAAATATTATAAAATAAAAGAAACGTCAAAAATTATATCCACTATTAAATCTGTACTAAAAAATTCAGGACCAATTTTTTTAGAAGTATTTATCAGCCAAGGGGCAATAAAAAACCTTGGAAGACCAAATAACTTTAAATTAATTAAAGAAAGATTTATCAAGCAATGATTATTGATCAAAATATATCAAGCAAAGGAGATTTTGAAAGGTTTATTACTAAAGAGTCCTTTAAAAAAATATTCATCCTGACTGGAAAAAATTCTTATTTTAAATCAGGAGCGGCAAAATTAATTGGTATATATTTCAAAAACAAAAATACTAAGTTTTATTTTAAAATTAATTCAATACCTGAGATTAGCGAACTAAAAGATATTACAAAAAATATAAAAAAGTTTAAGCCAGATTTAATCGTAGCAGTCGGTGGCGGATCAGTTATGGATTATGCAAAGATTGCAAATGTTATGGCTCAAGACGCTATAACTAATAAATCAATAATCAATGCAGATTATAAATTGAATAAAGGTTTTGCAAAATTAGCTGCTATACCCACAACAGCAGGATCTGGTGCAGAAGTAACAGCTAATGCAGTGATTTATATTAATTCGAAAAAATATTCAGTAGAAGGAAGTTCAATTAAACCTGATTATTTCTTCTTAATTCCTCAATTGTTATTAAATTCATCAAAAAAATTAAAAGCGTCATCCGGATTTGATGCTATATCACAAGCAATTGAGTCGATCATTTCTACTAGGTCAAATAAAATTAGTTTAAAGCATGCGAAGTTATCACTTAACTTATCATCAAAAAATTATCTTAATTTTGTTAAAAAAAAAAGTTTATCTGCCTCAAACAAAATGAGTTTAGCGGCTTACTACTCTGGGGAAGCGATTTCAATTTCAAAGACTACTGCACCACACGCAATTTCTTATCCATTTACTTCTTACTTTGGTATTAGTCATGGGCATGCAGTCTCGTTAACATTAGAAAAATTCTTAAAATTTAATTACTTAAATAAATCAAAAAGCACCTGTAACTTTGATTTAGAAAAAAGATATAATATTATTTTCAAAATACTTAACGTAAAAAACATATTTGAATTGGAGTCATTTTTAAAGAGTCTTAAAAGAAATGCTCAATTGGAGCAAAGTTTTAAAACCTTAAAAATAAATTTAAAAGACGACTTCCCAAAAATTGCAGGTGGAGTAAATTTATTAAGACTCAAAAATAATCCGGTGCCTTTGAGTAAAAAAGATTTAAAAAAAATTTTAACGGAATATTAATAAAATTAAAGTTTCTTAATGAAAAATAAGTATAAAAAAATAATTTCTATCTTAAGTGCACAACAGAAAAAAACATTAATATTTTTATCATCGCTATTAATATTGAGTATTGGCTTTGAGGTAGTAAGCCTAGCTTTGTTGTCAGGATTTTTAGATTTAGTTTCAGGAAAGGAGTTACATTTATTTAAAAAAATTTATAATTATTTAAAAGATATAGACATAAACTTCAGTTTTTTACTTGATATAAAATTTACATTTTTATTATTGATAATTTGTTTTTGTTTGAAAAATTTCTTAATGATCGTTGTAAATTATAAGGAAGGCAAATTTATTAATGATTTAAAAAAACGGGTCTCAGTCAATTTATACAAAAGTTATATTTATAAAAATTATGATTACTTTTTTTCTACAAAACTTGCTGATATAACGAGAAATCTTACAATTGAAATAAACCATTTCTCTAACAGTGTTGGTTCAATTATAAAAATTATTATTAATTTTTCTATTTTTTTTTCAATTTTCTTGTTTTTATTCTTTCACAATTTTTTTGTAACAGTTAATTTGTTTTTTATTTTTTTAATTTTTGGCCTTGGATTTTTTTATTTTAATAGCGTTGAAATAAAAAATTTAGGCAGGGACAGACCTTTATTAATAGCTGAAAGATTAAAAATAATTAATGAAACTTTTGCAAATATTAAATTTTTAAAGTTAAAAAAAAATAATCTTTTTTTAGAAAACTTTGTAAAAACAAATTCACTTTTAGCTTACAATGGCTTTAAAACGATTTTTCTCAATTCATTAGCAAGACCTGTATTTGAAATTTTTATTCTTATTTTACTATTTGTTATTTTTATTTTTGCATCATCGAAAAATATAAATTTCATGAATATTACATCAAATTTAATTTTATATTTAGTTGCCGGTTATAGAGCAATGCCTGCATTAAATAGCTTAATAATTAATTTTCAAAATCTACACTTCAATATTCAAGGTATTGACATAATTCATGATATTTTTTCTAAAGACGTAAATGAAAACAAAGAATTGAAAGAGAATTTAGAAAATTATGAAAAAATTAAATTTGATAAAGATATTGAGTTTAAAGACGTTTCATTTTTTTATAAAACAGATAAGATAATTTTAAAAAAAATTAATTTAAAGATTAATAAATTTGAGCACATTGGCTTTATAGGAAAATCTGGATCTGGAAAAACAACTTTGACTGATCTTTTAATAGGTTTAATTCAACCAAAAGCAGGTAATATATTGATAGACGGAAAAGATTTTGACTATAGAAAAAAATTAAATTGGCAGAAAAATATAGGTTTCGTTCCTCAGGAAATTTATTTAGACAATTCCACAATTATTGAGAATATAGCTTACGGAATTAAAAAAGAGAATATAGATTTAGATAAAATTTATGAGTCTTTAAAATTAGCAAACCTTACAAACTTTGTAAAAAACTTACCAGAAAATATATATTCAAACGTTGGAGAAAATGGTATTTTGTTGTCAGGCGGTCAAAAGCAAAGAATCGGTATTGCTAGAGCATTATATTCAAATCCTGAAATATTAATATTTGATGAATGTACGTCATCACTCGATGAGGCAACTGAATTAGAAATCTTAAATGAAATTAACCTTTTAAAAAAAACAAAAACTCTGATAACTATTTCGCACAATGATAATGTTCATAAATTTTGTGACAAAATATTTGAAATAAATCAAGGAAATTTAAAATAATATTATGAATGAAAAAATGTTTACAAATAAAGTCATTTTAATAACAGGAGGCACTGGCTCCTTCGGAACAGAATGTGTAAAATTTATTTTAAAAAATTTTAAAATAAAAAAATTAGTTGTTTATTCAAGAGATGAAAATAAACAATATTTGATGGAAAAAGAAATCAAACATCCGAAGCTTCGTTTCTTCTTAGGAGACGTTAGAGATTTGGAGAGATTAAATATGGCCATGAGGGAAGTAGATTATGTAATTCATTCAGCTGCACTTAAGCACGTACCTATAGCGGAATATAATCCTATTGAATGTATTAAAACAAACGTTTATGGGGCTCAAAACATAATTACTGCATCATTGCAAAATAAAGTAAAAAAAGTTTTAGCATTATCAACTGATAAAGCCACAAATCCCATAAACTTATATGGAGCTAGTAAATTGGCAGCAGAAAAGCTCTTTTTAGCAGCTAATGCATTGGTTGGAAAAAGGGATCTTACTTTCAGTGTAGTAAGATACGGCAATGTTTTAAGCTCAAGAGGTTCAGTAATTCCGTATTTCAAAGAACTTATTAAAAAAAAAGTATCTCATTTACCTATCACAGATAAAAATATGACAAGGTTTTTTATTAGACTGGAAGATTCAGTAAAATTTGTCTTACAATGCTTTGAAAAAATGAAAATTGGTGAAGTTTTTATTCCTAAACTATATTCATTTAAAATTACAGATTTAGCAAAATTTTTAAGTCCCGAAACAAAGCATAAATTTGTTGGGATAAGACCAGGAGAGAAGCTGGATGAGTTTTTATGCTCTATAGAAGAAAATCATAATATTTTAGAGTTTAAATCCCATTATGTCATTTTTAAAGACTTAGCTGACAAGAAAAAATTTAAAAAAATCTTTAAAAATAATGGAAAAGAAGTATCCAGAGATTTTTATTACTCATCAAAAAATAATTCACAATTTTTAAATTTACAAAAAATTAAACAAAAATTTTCTAAACTTTAGTTGATTTTAAAAACAATTGTTTATGAAGAAAGTTATGTCACATTTTTTTAACAATAAAAAAAAAATTTTTATCATTGCCGAGATTGGAATAAACCATAGAGGGAATTTTAACGAATGTGTTAAATTAATTAAAGCTTCAGCTAAAGCTGGCGCAGATGCAGCTAAGCTTCAACTAATTAATCCTTTCGAAAGTTATGAAAAAGGCTCAAAATCATACAAAGAATTCTCAAATAAATTGTTTAATTATACTCAACTTAAAAAACTTAAGAAGATAGCAAAAAAAAATAAGATAGAATTTTTTGTTACACCTGGGGATTTCCATTCCATAAATATTGCAAAAAAACTTAAAATGAATATGTATAAAATTTCTTCTGGTCTTCTCACTAATATTCCACTCATAAATGAAATAGCAAAATTAAAAAAACCTATGATTATTTCTACGGGCATGGGTTATATTGAAGAAATCAAACAAGCTCTAAGTATTGTAAAAAAATATTTAAACAATAGACAAATAGCAGTTCTTAAATGCACTTCTATTTATCCAGCCCCATATGAAAGTATAAACCTTAATGCGATGAAAACTCTCAAAAATGTTTTTAAAGTTGCAGTTGGTTATTCTGATCACACTTTGGGCACAGAGACAGTTTTAGCAGCTGTATCATTAGGAGCAGTCGTAATTGAGAAGCATATTACACTAAATAAAAATTTTAAAGGTGCTGACCATAAAATTTCACTTGAACCTATACAATTTAAAGCAATGGTTAAAAAAGTTAGAAACATTGAAAAAACTTTTGGTCAAAACAACATAAAACCATCAATAGAAGAAATTAAACTAAGAAAAAAAAATCATAGATATATTATTTCTAAGACGAGTTTAAAAAAAGGTGAATATATAACCCTAAATAAAATTTTTTTTAAAAGAATGAAAAAAATAAAAAAAGGGACATTAAAACCAAAAGATTATTTTAAGATAATAAAAAAAAAAATAACAAGAAACGTAGATAAAAATACACAAATATCTTTTGATTTTTTTAAATGATGAAAAATATCAAAAAAATTTGCGTTGTATGGGAGTCTATAGAACAGGGTGGTGTTAACAGTTATTTAAGAGATTTAATTTTATCTAATAATTTTAAAAGTTCGGATATTACAATTTTTACTAATAGAAATAATTTAGGAATTAATTATCTGAAGCAAGATCTTGCAAAAAGAAAAAAAATTAAGATTAAAAACTATTTATCTTTTTTCACATTAAATGATGAACTGAGAATTCTGAAAATTTTAATACAATTAATTTCTCCAATTTTTTTTATTTACAAAATATTTAAGTTTAAAAGATTATTTAAAAATAAAAAATTTGATTTTCTCATAGCTCAGTGTGGAAACTATGGAACTGTAAGGAGTGAACAAGCAGCTATCATAGCTGCTAGGCTATCAGGAATAAGAGTAACTACATTAGTTATTCATCACGAATGTAGAAAACCTCCAATATTTACTAGATTAATTAATTATTTAATTAATCAAATCTTAAAAAAATATATTACAAGTGTTATTTGCGTTTCTAAAGCTACGATGAAAAGTCTTAAGATCAGATCCAATCTTCTTACAAACTCTAAGTTTGAAAAATCTGTAATTCATAATGGAATTCCAATTACTAATCTTCCAAAAAAAAATTATTTAAAAAATATAATTAAGATTAATAAAAAAGATATTAACATATGCATGCTCAGTAGAATTACTCCAAATAAAGGACAAAATGATCTGATTGAATCTTTTAGTAAATTAGAGTGGAAAATTCAAAAAAAAATTAAGATTTACTTAATTGGAAATGGTAAAAAATTTTATAAATTAGAGTTAAAAAAAAAAATTCATAATCTAAAATTAGAAAAAAAAATTTTTATATTTGATTACATTAATTTAGATAGTTCTAAAATAATAAGTTCTTTTGATTTATTTATTTCACTCACAAAAGACTATGAAGGTTTTGGCCTTAGTATCGCTGAAGCGATGAATGTGAAGACGCCTATAATAGCTACGAATGTAGGAGCAGTGAATGAATTTTTTAACAATAATTGTGGGAGATTGATTGAGCCAAATAATTCTCAACAATTAAAAAACTCTCTTAAAGACTTTGTAAATAATAAGGAAAAATGGTTCAAGAAAGCAGAATTTGCAAAAAAGACTATTAATAAAAATTTTTCAGACTATGTAATGTCAAAAAATTATTTTAACCATTTTGCAAAACATTTTAAAAAATAAATTTATGGGAAATAAATCTTATAATATTTTGCTTACTTGTTCTGGGGGAGGATTAACGCCCTATTTAATAAATTCTCTAAAAAAAAGTAATAGACATAAAAATTTAAAAATTTTAAGTGTAGACTATAAAGAGAATGCAATAGGTAAATATTTTTCTGATTTCTTTGAGCAGGTCCCTTATGGAAAAAGTAGAAAATATATAACCAAAATACTTTATTTATGTAAAAAATATAAAATTCATCTTGTAATCCCAACATCAGATGAAGAGGCAGTAAACATATCTAAAAATAGAGAAAAATTTGAAAAAAAAAATATTAAGATTACTTGTGTTGATCATAAAATTTTAAAAATTTTTTCAAACAAAATTTTAACTTATAAAAGTTTAACAGAATTAAATTTTACTCTTCCATCTTGGAGTGGTGCAAATAATCATGATGAATTCAAAAAAGAAATTAGTAAATTTTTGAAAAAAAATAGAAAGTTTGTAATAAAACCTGCTTCGTCAAGAGGTTCAAGAAAAGTAAAAATTATAAATCCTAAGGGCGTACTTAAAAATAAAAAAAAATTTTTAGATTTATTATCAAATGAGTACAAAAATTCATATCCGCTGATAATTTCAAGTATGTTAAGAAACCCTGTTTATGATCTGGACTTATTAGCATGGAAAGGTAAGCTGATAACAGCTGTTACAAGAAGGAGATTAATCCCAGAGGATCCAAATGGCGGACACATAGTTGAAAAAAATAAAAAAATAATAAATTTTGGAAAAAAAATTGTAAAACATTTTAATCTATCTTGGCTTTATGATTGTGATTTTATGTTTGATAACAAACAAAATCCTATTTTGATTGAAATCAACCCTCGAATGAGCGGAAGCGCATCTGTAAGTATTGAAGCAGGTGTTCCTCTGTTCGAAGATTTAATATCACTAGCTATGAATAAAAAAATTCCAAAATATAAAATTCCAAATAAGCAGAAAATTATAAGTTTTAAAAATTTATCAAAAATTTAATTTTGTAAATGACCATTGTTTTTCGAGTAGACTCTTCAAGTAGAATAGGTGATGGACATGTGATGCGAAGTATTGAATTAGCGATTAAAATGAAAAAAAAAAATGTAATTTTTTTTTCATCTAAACTTGGTTTAAAACATAAAAAAATTTTAAAAAAAAATAAGATTAAATTAATAAGTGAATTTAATATTCCAGATACTAAAAATCATTTTCTTGAATGGAGTATATTTAGACAAAAAAAAGATTTTAATTTTTTACAAAAAAAATTGAGAGGACAAAAAATAAAACAAATTATAATAGACCACTATGGGCTTAGTTACTTTTGGGAAAAACAAGCAAAGACAATAGCAAAGAAAGTTATTGTAATTGATGACCTAGCTAATAAAGAACATTATTGTGACTTTTATATAAATTACCATAACCATTTTAAAAAAAATAAGATTAATCAACTTATGGTGAATAAAAATACTAAACTTTTATTAGGTGATAGGTTTTGTTTGGTCGGAAATATTATAAGTTCAGTAAAAAAAACTAATTTTAAAAATAAAATTTCAATTTATTTTGGATCCGTAGATAAAAAAAATATTACCTTTGAGGTCTGCAAAATTATAAAAAATAATATTTTTAAGCCTTTTCGTTTTAATATAATTATAGGAAAAAAAAATAGCAATCGGTTAAGAATAAAAGACTTTATAAAAAAATCTCGGAATATTGTTTGCAAGGAAGCAAATATAGATAATTTTTCAAATTACTATAAAAATATAGATAACGTGATCTCAGCGTCTGGTGTCACAATGTACGAACAATTATCGTATGGATTTAAACCTATTGTGATCCCTCAAAATGAAAATCAAAAAAAAATCGCAAAAAGCTTATTTAAAAATGAATTAATCAACTTAATGGATTTAAAGAGCATTAAAAATAAAAAACTACTTTATAAAATATTATTTAGAAATAAAAACTTTTATGAAAAAAGTTCTGTTAATAAAATATTAGAAAATATTAGAAACGGATTGAAAAATACTGTAAACCAACTCAAGTAATATGAAAAAAAAATATTTAATTGTAGTTGCACACCCAGACGATGAAACGCTTGGTTGCGGCGCCCTAATATCAAAGCTAAGAGAGAAAAAAAATTTTATAAAAATTCTTTTTTTAGGGGAGGGTTCCTCTTGCAGATTTGATGAGTTAACAGATATAAAAGTTATAAAGAAAGAAATAAATAAAAGAGAAAAATTCTGCAGAAACGCTCTTAAGAAATTAAAAGTAAATGATTTCAAATTTTTTAATTTGCCGTGTGGAAAATTTGATCAAATTCCAGTATTAAATATTGCTAAGATTATTGAGTACGAAATTAAAAAATTTAAACCAAATGTTATAATTACTCATTCATTAAACGATGTTCATGTAGATCACAAAACATGTTACCAAGCGTGTTTACAAGCATCGAGACCATCAAATAAAAATTTAGTTGAGGAATTTTACTCATTTGAAATTCCATCCGCTACAGATAAGAATTTTGACAAACCTTTTAAGCCAAATTATTTTATTGAAATAAGTAAAAAAAACTTAAAAAATAAAATTGATGCTTTAAAATGTTACAAAACTGAGATCTCAAAGCACCCTTTTTCTAGATCAACAGACTTAATCAAAAACCTGGCTATGGTTCGTGGCGCTCAATGTGGAAGATTTTACGCAGAGGCTTTTAAAATAGTAAGAAAAATATCAAAAATCTAAATATAAAAAAATGTATATTTTAGGATTACATAATGATGAGGACTCCGGTGTTTGTCTTTTAAAGAATGGAAAAATAATTGACGTAATTAATGAAGAACGTTTAACAAGAAAAAAACTGCAAGGTGGTTTTCCAAAAAAATCAATAGAATATATTTTAAAGAAAAATAAAATACCTTTAGAAAAAATTGATTATTTTGCCTATGGTTGGCATGGTAGGCAAAATAATTTTTTAAAATATTTTGAAAAATTATTTTCAAGAATATTGAAATGTAATTTAAAAAACAAGAAAATTAAAGATTTAATTTTAGATAGACTTAGAGTCGAGTTTGGGAGAGATGAGTTTACTTTCAAAAAGTATAAATCTGAAGCCACAAAGTTTGGCATTCCTAAAGAAAAAACATTTTTTTTTGATCATCATAGCTGTCATGCTTGGTCAGCATTTTCTTGCTCAAAATTTAATAATGCCTTAGTTTTTACGATGGACGCACGAGGCGACTTAAAATCAGCTTCAGTAAGCACTGCCAGCAAACAAAAAGGATTAAAAGAAATAACCAATAATCTTTCTTTTGATAGTTTGGGCTTTCTCTATGGCCAAATAACCCATTACTTGGGGTACAAACCTCACAGACATGAAGGAAAGATAACAGGTCTAGCAGGCTATGGAGATTATAAAAAAACCATACATATATTTAGAAAGCTAATTAAATGGGATAAAACAAAAATTGTATCAAATTTAGGTTATTATCGACCTTTTTTTACCAATATTAATAAAGATTTGAAGAAAGATTTAAAGAAACATACTCGTGAAGATATTGCTGCTGGAGTACAGTTTCATTGCGAGGATATCGTTATAAAATTTATTAAGTATTGGATAAAGAAATTAAATAACAATAAACCCACTAATATTTGTCTAGCTGGCGGATTGTTTGCAAATGTTAAGATTAACCAAAAAATATTTGAAATTAATAAAGTAAAAGAAGTGTTTGTATTTCCGCATATGGGAGATGGAGGTCTTACTATCGGAGCGGCTTGTAAAATGAATTTTAAAATTACAAAAAAATCAAAAGCTAATTTAAATCACGTTTATTATGGACCTAGCTTTAATAAAAGAGAAATAATGATACAATTAAAAAAATATAAAAAAAATCTTAATTTTTATTTAAGTAAAAATCTTAAAGTTGATGTAACTAATTTACTTTTAGATGATAAAGTAATTGGTTTTTTTTCTGGAAGAATGGAATTTGGGCCAAGAGCTTTAGGCGCTAGATCAATATTATTTAATACTAAAGATAAAAATGCAAATAATTGGTTAAATAAAAGATTAAAAAGAACAGAATTTATGCCTTTTGCTCCAGTAACTACATTTAAATTAGCAAAAAAATGTTTCAAAAATTGGAAAAAGACAGATGCTTGCACACCTTTCATGACCAAAACATTCAGATGTCAAAATGATTTTATAAAAAAAAATCCAGCTGTGGTTCATGTAGACAGAACCGCAAGACCTCAAGTTATTAATAGAAAGTACAATAAATCTTATTATGATATTATAAGTCATTATTGTTTAAAAAGTGGCCAGCATTCATTGATAAATACAAGTTTTAATCAACATGAAGAGCCAATCGTCTGTTCACCAGAAGATGCAATTAAGTCTTTATTATCAGATAATGTTGATTATTTAATTATAGAAAATTTTATTATTCGTAAAAATTAATATCTTAAAATGAAGAATAAAATCATCATTGGTACAGCAAATTTTCAAAAAAAATATGGAATTAATGAAAAAAATACAAAAAAAAAAGATATAATTGAATTGCTAAATTTTGGAAGAAAAAAAAAAATTTTTCAAGTAGATACGTCACCATCTTATGAAAAAGCAGAAAACATTTTAGGAGAATTTTCAAAGCATAAATTTAAAATTTATACTAAGATTCCTAAATTGCGAAAAAATATAAGATCTAATCAAATAGAAAATCATATATTTAGTCAAGTAAGTCAATCCCTTAAAAATCTAAAACAGAAAAAAATTAGTTGTATATTCATTCAAAATGCAAAAGCATTAAAATCTCAAAAAGGTAAATTAATTTATAAAACATTACTATCTCTTAAAAAGAAAAAAAAAATAAAAAAAATTGGTATATCTATTTATGATTTACGATTAATAGATTTTATTATAAAAAATTACCGATTTGATGTAGTTCAGGCACCTTTGAATATTTTAGACCAGAGACTAATTAAAGATGGGTGGTTAAAAAAATTAAAAAAAAATAAAATTGAAGTCCATGTCAGATCTTTATTCTTGCAAGGTGTTCTTTTTCTCAATAGTAAAAAATTACCAAAAAAACTTTTTAGACTTAAAAAGATTTGGCGAAAGTTAGATATTATAAAAAAAGAAAATAGTTTATCAAATATACAGCTCGCACTAATTCCTTTTATAAACAATCCATTAATAGATGGTTTTATAATGGGTTTTGAGAGAAAAAGTCAATTGAATGAAGTTTTGAAATTGAATAAAAAAAAAGTAGATTTTATTCCAAAAATTAATTTTAATCGTTATAGTCTAATTGACCCATTGAAGTGGTTAAAATTATAAATTAAAGACCCAATATTATGTCAATTGCAATAATTATTCAGGCAAGACTCGGATCAACAAGGTTGCCTGAAAAAGTTTTAAAAAAGATTAATGATAAATCTATTATAGAATTAATTTATAAAAGACTTTCAAGGTCAAAATTAATTAATCATATCATTGTAGCTATACCAAAAACAAAAAGAGACGACAAACTTGCACACTTTTTAAAAAAAAAAAATATTAAGTTTTATCGAGGAAATGAGTCAGATGTTCTGTTTAGATTTTATCAGACTGTTAAAAAATTTAATTTAAAAACAATAGTAAGAATTACAGCTGATTGTCCAGTTGCAGATCCTAAAATTGTAGATCATTTTGTTAAATTATTTAAAAAAAAAAAAGTAGATTATTTATCTAATTGTAACCCGTGGACATATCCAGACGGTTTAGACGTTGAAGTGTTCAATAATAAAATTTTAAATTATGCTCAAAAGAATGCTAAAAAGAAACATAGACTCAACGGAGGAGTTTTAATTTCTTTTCTTAGAGAAAATAAAAAATTTAAAGTTTATAATGTTAAGTGTCCAGAAAAAGATGCTAATAAATACCGAATTACAGTGGATGAAGAAATTGATTTTTATTTAATTAAAAAAATTTATGATAATTTTAAGCCAAACATATATTTTGATTTTAAAAAAATTTTATTAATGGCAAAAAAAAATAAGAAATTGTTTAGTGTAAACTCAAACATAAGTTTAAATGAAGGATCCTCTCTTAACAAATCGCAAAAAATGTGGAAAAGAGCGAATTCTATAATTTTGGGAGGGAACAGCTTACTTTCAAAAAATCCTAACATGTTTTTACCAAATAAATGGCCAACATATTTTAAAAAAGCAAAAGGATACAAGGTTTGGGATTTACAAAATAAAGTGTTTAATGATGTGTCTTTGATGGGAGTGGGAACAAATATACTTGGTTATGCAAACAAACAAGTCGATGAAGCTGTAAAAAAAACAATTTTAAACGGAAATATGTCTACCTTAAATTGTTTTGAAGAAGTTGAATTAGCAGAAAAATTAATACAAATTCATCCGTGGGCCAATAAAGTAAAGTTTGCTAGAACAGGCGGCGAAGCAAATGCTATTGCCGTAAGAATAGCGAGAGCTGCATCAGGGAAAGATAAAATAGCATTTTGTGGATACCATGGATGGCATGATTGGTATCTATCTGCAAATCTAAAAAAAGAAGGAAATTTAGACTCTCACTTAATTCCAGGATTGAATCCACTTGGGGTACCAAAAAATTTAAAAAATACTTCATATGGCTTCATGTATGGAGACTTTAAAAATTTGAAAAAGATTGTGTCCGAGCAAAATATTGGAGTAATTAAGATGGAGGTGTGCAGAAATACTCAGCCTAATATTCCTTTTCTTAAAAAAGTGCGAAATTTATGTACAGAAAAAAAAATTGTTTTAATCTTCGATGAATGCACTTCTGGATTTAGGCAAAATTTAGGAGGATTGCATCAAAAAATAAACGTTATACCTGATTTAGTAATTTTGGGAAAAGCTCTGGGAAATGGCTATGCTATAACTGCTGTCTTAGGAAAATCAGAAGTAATGGACTCTGCAAAATCATCATTTATGAGCAGCACTTTCTGGACAGAAAGAATAGGACCAACAGCAGCTTTAAAAACATTAGAGATAATGGAAAAGAACAAGTCATGGGTTTATATAACAGACCTAGGTAAATTTTTAATCAACGAATGGAAAAAAATCTCGTCAATACATAAAGTTTCTTTGAGTATATCTGGTTTGCCGTCCTTAGCAAAATTTTCTATTCAAAGTAAAAAATTTCAATTTTATAAAACATACATCACTCAAGAAATGTTAAAAAAGAATTTTCTCGCAGCTAACGGTGTTTATTTAAGTTTAGCACACGATAAATATATTATAAAAAAATACCTCGAAGTACTTGATGGAATTTTCTACACTATTTCAGAGTGTGAAAAGGGAAAAAATAGTATTGAAAATATTCTAAAATATCCAGTTTCTCATATACCATTCTCTAGGTTAAATTAGATTTTATGGAATATAGTTTCCAAGAAGTATCATTAAAAGATCTAAAAAATACTTTTATTAGAAATGATAAAAATATTTCACACAAATTAGAGGAAAATTATATAGATTTTAAAAAAGAATATTTTAAAAATACAAATTTTGAAAACTTTTCTTTTAAAATAAAAAATTTGGATAATGAGATTATATGTCCTTTGACTTTGCAAAAAGATAATGAAAAAAAATTCAATTTTTTTGGAGATGAAGTACAAGTTTTTTATTTAAAAGATCTAAGTAATGAACTTAATAGTATTCTAAAAGAAGTACTAAAAAATATTTTAAAAACAAATAAAGTTAAAAATATAAAATTTAAGATTAAAGTATACAACCCTATTAAACCAAATATCGAAGACAGCGTTGAACTCGTTAAAAATGAGATATTTGTTGACTTAAGCAAGTCAGAAAAAGACATGCTACTAAGCTTTAAACCAAATTTAAGAAATGAAATTAAAAAAGAGAACGAAAATGTTTTTTACCAAATAATAAATAGTGATAATTACTTGAAAGATGAAATGTTTAGAATGAAAGATATGCATGAATTGGTTAGTGGAAAAAAGACAAGATCACACGCTTCATGGGAAATTAACGAAAAAATGTTGAAAAATAAAAATGCCCTAATGGTTAAAGTAAATCAAAATAACACTACTATTTCTTACAGTCTTTTTTATTATAATAAAATAACCTGTTCATATTTTTCGAGCTGTAGTTTAAGAGAATATTTTAAACAAATTAGAAACATACAACATAAAACAATATTTAATGTAGCTAAATATATGCAAAATAAATCTAAATATCTTTATTTAGGAAGTTCAACTGAATATTCCAAGACAGATATTGATCCAAAGGTTGCAAATATTGAAAAATTTAAATCAAAATTTTCAAA
>CENJ01026717.1_pt1 | contig 33134 bp, 28 predicted proteins | sample 356161 | NCBI WGS metagenome assembly CENJ01 (sample SAMEA2619531, study PRJEB7988) | marine metagenome | biome: marine biome (ENVO:00000447); feature: surface water layer (ENVO:00002042); material: "saline water (ENVO:00002010), including plankton (ENVO:xxxxxxxx)" | depth 5 m | reverse complement strand
AATATAGATAAGTTTTATCAAATATTTTTTACATTAACAATTCTAAAAATTTTTTTTAAACCCATTTATCAATGATAAATTTTTCAGAAAAAGAAAAAAATAAATTTTTAAGTGAACTATTTGAGTTCTTGAAAATTCCCTCTATAAGTGCTGATCCAAGTCATCAAAAAGAAATGGAAAAATGTTCAAAATGGTTGGAAGGATGCTTTAAAAATTCAGGTTGTGACAATGTTGAAATTATTAAAACAAAAGGACACCCAATAGTTTATGCCGATAAATTAATAGACAAAAATCTTCCCACTATTTTAGTTTATGGCCATTACGATGTCCAGCCACCTGATCCAATCTTATTATGGGATTCTCCTCCATTTGAGCCATTAGTAAAAAAGACAAAAATACATCCTGAAGGTGCTATATTTGCTAGAGGGGCTTGTGATGACAAGGGACAAATGTTTATGCACATCAAAGCATTAGAATGGATAACAAAAAAAAATAAATTAAATTTTAATATAAAGTTCTTAATTGAAGGTGAAGAAGAAGTTGGTAGTGATAATCTAGAAATTTTTATTTCCAAAAATAAAGATTTACTAAAGTCTGATATTATTTTAATTTCTGACACTAGTATGAAAAGTAACACCATTCCTTCAATCACCACAGGACTTAGAGGAATTTCATACATGGAAATTAAGCTTAAAGGTCCAAATAGGGACCTTCATTCCGGGACATATGGAGGAGGTGTAGCAAATCCAATCAACATTCTATCTAAATTAATTGCTAGCATGCACGATGAAAAAATGAAAATTACCATTCCTGGATTTTATGATAAAGTAGTGGATTTAAATTTTAAAGACAAAAAAGAAATTTTAAAAGCTGCTGTAAACGAAATTGATTTTAAAAAGTCTATAGAGATAAAAGAAACATATGGAGATACTGATTTTAGTCTTACTGAGAGGCTTTCTACACGTCCAACATTAGATGTAAATGGGATTTATGGTGGATATACGGGTGAGGGTTCAAAAACGGTCCTTCCAAGTGAGGCTCGTGCTAAAATTTCGATGAGACTAGTTCCAAACCAAGACTGGAAAGAAATTAGTGAATTATTTAAAGATTATGTTCAAAACATTATTCCTAAGAATGTTACAGCCACCATTAAGACACACCACGGAGCAGAACCTTACGTCACAGCAACAAAGAGTTTAGCCTACGAATCTGCTATGATGGCTTATAAAAAGAGTTTTGGTGTAAAACCATTTCAACAAAGAGGGGGTGGAAGCATTCCAATTGTTCCAATTTTTGAAAAAGAGTTAGGTGTTAAAAGTATTCTAATGGGATTTGGATTAGATTCTGACGCAATCCACTCACCTAATGAACATTTTGGACTATTGAATTTTTTTAAAGGTATCGAAACAATAATATATTTTTACGAATTCTATACAAAAAAATTTAAGGTTAAATTATAAAAAAATCAGAAGCAATTTGATCAGTATAGTATTTATTTTGTTGATTTACTTTGATAAATTTTTTTTCCAAATATAAATTCCCAAGGCCAAGGTGTTTTTTTAATTTTCCCTGAAAAAAGGAATCGAATGATTTGAATTTTTTTCTGATTTCTGATGAGGATAATCCTTTAGAAATCGAGAAGCCTGTCATAATGGTTTCATTATAAACATCCTTCTGAGATAACCATTCACTCTTTAGTGGTTTTTTTGATTTATTAATTTGTATCATATACTCACTTGAATCACTACAGTTAGCACTCCTTGATTCATTAAAATAGCTACACGCTGAAGGACCAAAACCCAAATATGGTCTTCTATTCCAGTAGTTTAAATTTTGTTTTGAATAATTTCCGTTTTTTGAAAAGTTTAGATATTCATATTGTTCAAAACCATATTCAATAAGTTTTTCACAATAGAGATTATATTGATCCATAACTAATTTTTTATTAAAAGATTTCCCTTTATAGGCCACATTACTTAATCCAATATTATATTCTTCTAATGTTAAGTGAGCTAGGTCATTTTCATTTATTTTATCTAACAATTTGTCCAAGGTTTCGTTTGACAATTTTGGGGTTCCAAATATTAAGTCTATTGAGAAATTTCGAAAAAATTTCGATGCCAGGCTTAGCTTTTCGAAAAAAAAATTATTTGATTTTTCATTTATATGATTTTTATACAGTGAAGAGTAAGTTCTAACACTTAATCTGTTCACTTTTGTTTTGCTTATTTCTAGTAAATTTTGACTTTTAAGTTTTTCAAAATCTAGTTCCAAGGTGATTTCTACTTTATTATCGAAGGAATAATAACTATTTAATTTAAAAATTAAATCCTCTAAAAAAATTGGTGACAGGTGGTGATTATTAGATGATTTAATATAAATCGATTGTAATAAATCTTCTTGTAATTCACCATGTCTTAGATCTATCTCCTTTAAAATTGCAAATTCAATTTTTCTTTTAAAATTCAAATCTATTGAATCTGGAATGTTGATATATATCGAAGACACTAAAGGTTAAAAGTTGGTTTTTTTTGGGTTTTGTTGAACATATGACTTCCAACTAGAAAATTTTGTTTCTTTGTTGACTTGGTTGTTATTAAAATGATGACAAACAGCTGCTGCCAAACCATCTGTAGAATCCAAATTTTTGGGTAATTCATCGAAGGCTAGTAAATTTTTCAACATTTTAGCAACCTGCTCTTTACTAGAATTACCATTTCCAGTAATAGACATTTTGATTTTTTTTGGAGAATACTCTGTTATTGGAATTTGCCTTGATAAACCTGCAGCCATTGCTACTCCCTGTGCCCTTCCTAGCTTTAACATGGATTGTACATTTTTTCCAAAAAAGGGTGCTTCAATAGCAATTTCGTCAGGATTATAATTGTCAATTATTTCAACTGTACGATTGAAAATATGGTTTAATTTTAAATAATGATTATTTAGTTTTTTAAGATTGAGTTCGTTTAATAACATAAATGACATTTTGTTATTTAAAACTTTAATTAATCCATATCCCATTATTGTTGTCCCTGGATCAATTCCCAAAATAATTTTTTCTCTCATAATTTTATGGAGATGCAGTAATTCTTATGGGAAGTTTAATTTTAGATTTTACATAAATACCAACATTGGTTTTTGTTGCAGGTAATGCTTTTGGAAGGGATGAAATCGTTGAATTAATCATTTCAGAAAGAGTAGGAATAGCATCGTAAACTATTGAACCGTTTTCAACGTTATCTAAAGCTATATTTCCATCCTCATCAACAATTATACTTAAAATAATTTCTTCATCAATTTTTTGGTTTGAAATTAGTTCTTCGTAAGACAGTGAATTATATATAGAATTAGCAATTTCATCCTTGAAACAATCAAATTGTTCCTTTATTTCTATACCACTGCAAATTTCGAAAGTTGGCATTTGGTCTTTATCACTCCATTGAGAAGCTTTTTTAATTTGTTGAGGTGTATAAGTCTTTGTAGAAAAGTTTTCACAACCAGTGATTAAAAAGCAAAAAACGAAAAAATTTAAAAGTAATTTAATTTTATTCATGTGATAAATGTGTTTTAGTTTGTCATTAAATGTACAATTTTTTTTACTTTGATTTTTATTAATAAAATGAACTAATATTTTGGACCAACTGTTAGAATTAATGGGATTAATTTTAATGATTTTAGGTTTGATTGGCTGTTTTATACCTATCATTCCTTCTCCAATAACAAGTTGGTTTGGCTTTTTAATTCTTTATTTCAGCTCTAATGTTTCAATTGATTTTAAATTTTTAACTTTTACTTTAATAATTTCAATTATATTTTTTTTAGGAGACTTTTATTTACCATTGTTGGCAGCTAAAAAGTTCGGAAGTTCTAAAAAAGGAGTTTTAGGTACTGGAATTGGACTGTTTTTGGGATTTTTTATTCTTGGACCAATAGGAGTAATATTGGGAGCTTGCATAGGAGCATTCATAGGTGAATTAATAAATAACAAAAGGGGTGATAAGATTTTAAATGGTGTAATTGGTTCAATTGTTGGAATTTTGTCTGGAATTATTTTAAAATTTATGGTTAGTCTAGTTTTTCTATACATTTATTTAGAAAAAATTTTTAAAATTTATTTTTAAGGAAAAATTAATATAGACCAATGTTTTTTGACAAATTCTCTTAATTTTGTCAAGTGAAATTATTCTTAATATCCTTTATACTCATTGCACTTTCATTTGCGGGTATTGCAATAAAAATCATTTTTAAAAAAAATGGAGAATTTAGTGGAACATGCGCTAGTCAAAGTCCTTTTTTAAATAATCAAAATGAACCGTGTTCATTGTGTGGTAAAATTCCATCTGAGGACAATTGTAAATCGAAACAGGCTACCTAGATATAATTGAATAAAAATTTTGAACCACATGGTTTATAAATCTATAGAGGATGCAGTTGAAGCAGCAAAAAAAAACGATCAACGTGCTTTTGGTTTTTTATATGATGAATGTTGGGACTATATATATGGCTATGTTTTTAAAATATCAAAGGATGAAAGAATTGCTGAAGAATTGTCTTTAAAAACCTTATCTAAAGCTTTCGATAAGATTGATAAATTTAATTCAGAATTTAAGTTCAAGAGTTGGGTTATAACAATTTGTAAAAATCTCCATATTGACTATATCAGAAAGCAAAATGCTAGTAATAAAATTGAATTATATATTACAGAAAGAAAAAAATTTAACTATAAGATTACTGACGAAATCCTCTCCCCGGAAGATGAATTAATAAAAAATCAAAATATTAATAACCTATTAGAAAAGATTAAAAAATTAAAGCCAACTTATGAAAAGGTGATTAAAATGAAATATTTTCAAGAAATGACTTACAAGGATATTTCTCATAAAACACAAATCCCGCTGAATACCATAAAAGTAATGATACTGAGAGCAAAAAAAATTTTAGCAGAATTAATATCTAATGAAAATTCTAAATCTTAGAAAGCTAGGCCCTGGGCTATTATTTGCAGGTGCCGCTATTGGAGTTTCTCACCTAGTACAATCTACAAGAGCAGGTGCTGATTTTGGCTTTGGATTACTTTGGGCATTAATAATTTCTGTGGTTTTAAAATACCCTTTTTTTCAATTTGGTTCTAGGTTTGCTTTAGCTACCAAATTGAGCTTATTGGATGGATATTATAAACTTGGAAAAATTTACCTTTTAATGTTTTTTTTAATTAGTATTGGAACAATTTTTACCATCCAAACTGCAGTCACTATTGTAACCGCTTCACTAGCAACCACAATACTAGGCTATTCTCTAAACCCAGTGATGCTTAGTACATTGATTATTTTATTATGTTTTGCAATACTTTTGGTTGGAAACTATAAATTTCTTGACACATTAATCAAAATTATAATATTAGCTCTTACTGTAAGTACAGTTATTGCACTGTTAGTTGCAATAACAAAAAATAGCGATTCATTTAATTTTTCTCAAGTTTTTCCTTACGAAACATCAATTATTTTTCTTGCTGCATTAATCGGTTGGATGCCAGCACCTCTAGATATTTCAGTCTGGCAATCTCTGTGGATTCTTGAGAAAAGAAAAACAAATTCAATTTCCTTTGATGAAGGTATTTTTGATTTTAATATTGGTTATTTTGGAACTTTTATTCTTGGAATTTGCTTTTTAAGTCTAGGTGCACTAGTAATGTTTGGAAGTGGAACTGGGTTTTCTGACGTTGGAAGTGTTTTTGCTGGACAATTCATAAAACTATACACCTCTACACTTGGAGAATCGGTTTATCCTATAATTGTAATTGCTGCCTTTACAACAATGTTCAGTACTACACTAACTACTTTAGATGCGTCTCCAAGATCTATGCAAAAATCTAGTCAATTGTTATTTCCTGAGACTAATTTATTAGACTACAAATTTTGGCTAATGATTTTAAGTATAGGTACTATTTGTATTTTTTCGCTACTATTAGATGAAATGGGAACATTAGTTCAAATTGCGACAGTACTTTCATTCGTTACAGCACCTTTTTATGCATATTTAAATTTAAAATTGGTTACTAGTGATTTAATGCCGTCAAAATATAAGCCAACCAGGCTTTTAATAAATTTCAGCTATGTTGGATTGGTTTTTCTAACTCTTTTTGCTATAATTTTTATGAATATAATAATCTAAAGTTATTTATATTTGTACTGGATTATGAAGATGGACGTCAAAACGGATATAATTGCAAAAAAGCCAAAGTGGATTAAAGTAAAACTTCCAATTGGAAAGAAGTATACTGAATTAAGAAATTTAGTAGAAAAAAACAAATTAAATACAATTTGTACATCTGGAAGCTGCCCAAATATGGGAGAGTGTTGGGGTGAAGGCACCGCAACATTTATGATTTTAGGGAATATCTGTACTCGGTCATGCCAATTTTGTGGTGTTAAGACAGGTAGACCCGGTATAGTAGATTGGAATGAGCCATTGAAAGTTGCAAGGTCCATTGAAATAATGAAGGTTAAGCATGCTGTCATTACATCTGTTGACAGAGACGACCTCAAAGACGGTGGGGCATCGTTGTGGGTAGAGACAATTAGATCTATAAGAAAACTAAACCCGGCTACAACACTGGAAACATTGATTCCAGATTTCAAAGGAAAAAGTAAAGATCTTGATAAGATTATTGAAGTTATGCCTGAAGTCATTTCTCATAATCTCGAGACAGTAAGAAGGCTTACTCGTGAAGTAAGGGTTCAAGCTAAATATGATAGAAGTTTGTTCGTATTAAAATATCTTAAAGAACAAGGTGTAAATAGAACAAAATCTGGAATTATGCTAGGTTTAGGTGAAACCGAAGGTGAAGTTCTTGAAACTCTCCGTGACCTTAGAAATGCTAATGTTGATGTAGTTACAATTGGGCAATATCTTCAACCATCAAAAAAATTACTTCAGGTTAAAGAATTTATAATACCAGAACAATTTGAAAAATATGCTCAAATTGCCAGGGACATAGGATTTATTCATGTTGAAAGTGGACCACTGGTTAGGTCTTCATACAAAGCTCACAAACATATCAACTAAATTGATTTTCCTTTTTTAAAATCAGAGTTTTCAATAATCTAGAGTCTTCTTCATTAAACTGAATATTTATCTTAACATAGAAAAGTAAATCTGAATTCATATTTTCTTGTAATTTATAATAATCTTTCTCAGTTGTGAGAATGAGATTTCCGTCGCTGAGAGAAAAAATTTTATTTGTATCTTTTTTTGTGTATGTGAAATGGTCTTTATAATCTATCGTTTTAAAATTTAACCCTTTCATCTTGAGTTCTCTAACCAACAATGTGTTATCTGCAATACCAGTTACTAAAATGAAAGGAACTCTTTTGAGAATGTTTATAGGCAGCTTTTTTTTTCTTCCGAAAATGTATTCATTATATTTTATCTTACTGAAGAAAACTTTTTGTTTTAAATTGACATTTAGTTCAGAAATAAATTTTTCCTTTTGATCAACAGATAACTCCGTCGGGCATTTTGTAACAATTATTATATCCGCTCTACATGAAGACTTTCTTGATTCTCTTAAGTTACCAGAGGGAAACAAATGATCTTTAAAAAATGGTTTTGTGTACTCTGTTAAAAGAATCATAATGTTTGGTTTAACCCATCTATGCTGATACAAATCATCCAGAATAAAAATATTTTTTAAATTTTTGTTTATTGATTCTATCAACCTTGTCATACCTTCCCTTCTGCTATTACATACTGCTACTCTAATATTTTGATTTTGCTTATAGAACATAAAGGGCTCATCTCCAAAATGAATAGCAGTAGAACTTTTATTTGCTATTTGAAAACCAATTGATTTTCTTCCATATCCCCTACTCAAAATATTTATCATATACTTCTCATTTAAAATTTCTGCCAGGTAACTAACCAAAACCGATTTACCGGTACCACCCAGCGAAATATTTCCAACTCCAATAGTAAAGTAATCAAATCTGTGCTCTTTAAATATTCCAGCATCGAAAAAAAAGTTTCTAATAGATGTTAGAAAATTGAGGATTATAGAGAATGGGTAAAGAACTATTTTTCTTATTAAAGACATATTATTTTAAACATCATAAATATACACTTAAAAAAAATTGGATACTTTTAAATAATAATTATCATAATGAAACTAGAAAAAATTATTAATGAAATTGAAAAAATATTCCCTTTAAAAACAGCAGAGGATTTTGATAACGTTGGTTTGTTGTTAGGAAAAAAACATGTCGATTGTAATAAGTCTCTTATTTGTCATGATGTTACAGATGAAATAATTGATGAAGCAATACATAACAAGTGTGAATTGATAATATCCTATCATCCTTTGATATTTAATAGTCTAAAAAAAATAAATTATAAAGACAGAATAGGGAGAATAATTACAAAACTGATTGAAAATAAACTTTCCCTATATTCAATTCATACCTCATTTGATAATTTAAAAAATGGTTTAAATTTTGAACTTGGGAGGATTTTAAATCTGAAAAATCAAAAAAAATTAATTCCAAAAAAAAATACTTTAATGAAAATAACGAGCTATGTACCTAGTGATTATCTAGATGAAGTTTTAGATTCATTATACGAAGCTGGTGCAGGAAAGATAGAAAACTATTCAAAGTGCAGTTTTTCCACTAAGGGAGAAGGAAGATATTTGGGAGGTAAAAAAAGTAATCCAAAATTTGGTAATAAAGAGAAGTTAACAAAAACTCCAGAAATTTTCATCAGTCTAATTTTTCCAAGCTATAAAAAGAAAAAGGTAATAGAAAATTTAATTAAATCTCACCCATATGAGAGTGTAGCATATGAAATCACAAACATTGAAAATTATAATCCTGACTTAGGATTGGGCAGTTTAGGTGTTTTACCTCGGAGCATGAACGAAAAAGAATTTCTTGAGTATCTTAAAAGTAAATTACCGATCAACGTTGTAAGACATTCTAAGTTTATGAAAAATAAAATTAAAATTGTTGCAGTTTTAGCTGGTTCTGGTGCTTTCGCGATAGACAATGCAATCAATAACGGAGCAGATGCTTTTGTTACGGGTGATTTAAAATATCATGATTTCTTTAAAGACGATAATAAAGTTCTTTTAGTAGATGCCGGACATTTTGAAACAGAATTTTTTATAAAAAATAAATTACAAGAGATACTTAAGGAAAAAATTCCTAATTTTGCATTCGTTCTTTCTAAGATTAATACTAATCCTGTAAAATATTTTTGAATTATGGCAAAAAAAGTTGAGATAACAATAGAGGAAAAACTAAGGGCTCTTTTTGACTTACAATTGATTGACTCTAGAATTGACGAAATTAGAAATATAAGAGGTGAACTCCCACTAGAGGTTGAAGATTTAGAAAATGAAATCGAGGGATCGAATGTGAAATTCGATAAAATTACAAGTGAAATTGATGAATTCCAAAATAACATAAAAGACTACAAAAATAATATTGAGGAGGCTAAAGTTTTAATAGACAAATATTCAGAAAAATTGAACAACGTAAGAAACAACAGAGAATATAATTCTATCAAAAAAGAGGAAGAATTTCAAAAATTGGAAATTGAATTATGTGAAAAGAAAATAAAGGATTTTCAAGCAAAGTCTGAACTTAAGAACGAAACAATCAAAACTTTGCAAGAACATATTCAAGAAAAACAAAAACATTTAGACGCTAAAAAAGGTGAATTAAAAGAAATAATGAAAGAAACTGAAAAAGAAGAAAATATTTTAATTGAACAATCAAAAAAGTTTGAAGAAAAAATAGAAGAGCGTCTAGTAAAAGCTTACAAAAGAATTCGAGGAAATGTAAAAAACGGAATGGCAGTTGTTGCACTTGAACGAGGAGCTTCAGCAGGATCATACTTTACTATACCCCCTCAAATACAAATGGAAATTGCATCAAGACAAAGGATAATAACAGATGAATACAGTGGTAGAATACTAGTTGATGCGGAGCTTGCTGATGAAGAGATAGATAAAATTAATAAGCTAATAAATTCCCTCTAGTTTTTACAACTTATTTTCTAAATTTATCAAACCAGTGCAAAATAGAACTTACTTTTGATATCAGATTACTGGGTTTAGATGCAATACTATGACTTGAATTGGGAATTCTAACTAACATTGTTTCTACCTTATTCAACTTTAAAGCTGTATAAAATTGCTCACTCTCAGAAATTGGAGTCCTATAGTCTTTCTCTCCGGTAAGTAGCATTGTTGGAGTTTTAACATTACCAACGTAAGAAATTGGAGACCTTTTCATGTAGTTGTCTTGATCTTTCCAAGGTAAATTTTTAAACCAGTACTTGTAATATATCGAAGTATTGTCTGCATACAAGACAAAACTATACCAATTAATTACAGGTTTTGCAACTACCGCAGCACTAAAAATATCTGTTTTTCCAATAATCCAGGAAGACAGCACCCCTCCTCCACTTCCTCCAGTTACAAAAAGATTTTTCTTATCAATAAAGCCTTTGTCTAAAATATAATTTACTCCTGAAATAAGATCGTCATAGTCATGGTTTGGATAATTATGATGGATTTCATTAGCAAATTTCATACCATAACTAGTGCTACCCCTTGGATTTATGTAAAGAACCACGTAACCTTTGCTAGCATAAAGTTGCACCTCTGTTGAAAAACGAAAACCATAGTTAGAAAATGGTCCCCCATGTATTTCTAATATCAAAGGATATTTATTTTTAGGATCAAAATTTGGTGGAGTTACTATCCATCCTTGGATTTCAAGATCATCAAAAGAGGAGTTATATTTTATTTCCTTTACCTCTCCTAAATTTTTTAATTCAAATAAATTTTCATTTAAATTTGTCAATCTTACCTTAGAACCACTTTTACCAACTGCTAGGTCTGAGAGATTATAAACATTTCCAAAAGTAAAAGCATATCTATCATTTCTTGATATCGAAAAACTTCCACCGCTATAGGGTCTCCCCTGAGATAATCCTCCTACTTCACTGACTAAAAACTTAAATTCTCCCGACAAATTAAAATACCCCAACTTTGTCATTCCGTAATCGTCATACTTAAAAAAAATCTTATTCGAATTACCAGACCAAAAAATACTTGTTATATTTCTGTCAAAATCTTTAGAAATATTTTTGACATTCTGACCATCTGTGTCCATCAAATATAGTTCGTTTTGTTGATAGCCTAGAAATTTGTCATTATAGCCTAAAAAAGCTATTTTTTTTCGGTCATACGAAACTTTGGGTGAAAAGTCTGGTCCAAATCTAGATGTTAACTTTCTTAAAGTTTTAGAATTAAAATTATATATATGAATATCCGAGTCTCTTGGTTCAAAATCTATATTTTTTTTAAAATTTGCAGAAATTATTAATTCTTTTTCGTCAAACCACTCACAGGAATAAATTTTACCGTTGAAATTGCTAATTTTTATAGGTGACCCTCCATCGACTGAAATTAAAAAAATCTGCTTATTACCTTTTTTTAAATATCCCCCTCCATCAGATCTAAATTCTAAATCTGTTATTTCTATTGGTGGATCATTCCACTTGGCACCTTCTGGTTTTTCTGGTAATTCAATTAATTTTTTTTTTCTCTTCTCAACAAAAGATAGAAAAACAATTTTCTTATCATCAATAGACCATCTCAGATTTGAAATATCAGACTCCACAGATGTCAACATTTGAAGTGATTTATTTTCCAGATCATACAAATACAACTCTGTTGCATTATCATTTCTAGACTTAAAGAGAAACTTTTTTCCATCATTTGACCATCTTGGTTTACTGTTTTTTTTATTTCCAGTGGTTATTGGTCTACTGTTACTACCGTTGTAATTGACGATCCAAATATTTGAATAATTTGAATCAGTCATAATATCTTTAAAATTTCTTTCGTACAAGATAGTATTTCCGTCAGGAGAAATTTGTGGATTTGAAATATGTTGTAGTTTAAATACGTCTATAGGTTCTAAATTAGATTTTTGAGCATTAACAGATATGAGAAAAATCAATGCCGTGATTAAATTTAAATATATTTTTTTTGTCATCTTAATAATAAAAAAGTTTAGATTTGAGAAAATTGAATTTATGAAAAAAATATTATTGATCTTTTTTTTAGCAATACTTTTTAACTGTGAGAGAAAATCTGAGGATAAAGAATGGATTTATCTTTTTAGCGATAAGTATTCTTCATACTGGAAAGCATATAATGGTGAAACCTTACCTAAAAAATGGAAAATAACCAACAATATATTAACATTTGATACAGATTTTAAACTTGAAAATGAATATATAAAAGGATCAGACATTATTTTTTCTAAAGAAGAATTTAGAAACTTTGAGTTGTATCTAGAATGGAAACTTCCTAAAGGAGGAAATAGTGGGATTTTCTACCATCTTAAAGAAGGTTTTGATGAAACGTCTGAAGTTGCTCCCGAGTATCAACTTTTGGATGACGACGGCTGGGAAGAATTGAACAAAGCTAAATTAAGTCCTTGGCAAAAGGCTGGAGCAGATTACGCAATGTACTCTCCAGATATAGAAGTTAAAAGGCTTTATCCTAGTGGCGAATGGAACTCTACAAAAATAATTTTCACAGAAAAAAAAGTCGAATATTGGTTAAATGAACAAAAAATTTTATCTTTTATTCCATGGTCACAAGATTGGCATGAAAGAAAAAACAATGGTAAATGGAAAGATTCAAAGTTCTATGGAAAATTTAAAGAAGGCTATATAGGCTTGCAGGACCACAATAGTTCAATTTCTTTTAGAAATATGAAAATTCGAAAATTATAGATAATTATGAATCAATCCAGAAGAGATTTTATAAAAAAGTCCTCGGCACTTGGGGTTTCAAGTTTTTTGCCATTTAATAAAAATATTTTCGAGATGAATAGGAAGATAAGAACCGCTCACATTGGAGTTGGTGGAATGGGTTTAAATGATTTAAAGGCTATTTCTTCTCATAAAAATGTTGAAGTTGCTGCCCTTTGCGATGTGGACTCGGATCTTTTAAACGAAGCACTAAAATTATTTCCAAAAGCAAAAATATTTAGGGACTATAGAGCTCTTTTAAATAGTTTAGAGAACGATATAGATGCAGTTGTTATCTCAACACCCGATCACACACACGGTCCAGCCTCAATAATGGCTATGGAAAAAGGGAAAGCTATTTATTGCCAAAAACCATTAACAAATAATGTAATTGAAGCAAGGGAAATGAGTAAAATTTCTTCTCAAAAGAAATTAGTTACCCAAATGGGAATTCAAGTTCATTCTTTTTATGACTATAAACTTGCTAAACTTTTAATACAAGAGGATGCGGTTGGAAAAATTCATACTGTTAGAGCGTGGTCCCCAAAAAATTGGGGATTTGACGGAAAACTATCCAAAAAAGAAGACGAAATACCAGATAAATTAGATTGGAATTTATGGTTAGGAACTTCACCTTATAAAAATTACAAAGAAAATCAATATCATCAATACAATTGGAGGAAAATGATAGGCTTTGGTTGTGGCACTCTAGGTGACATGGGTGTCCATATTTTTGATACCCCTTATAATGCATTGGAGCTTGATGTTCCAGAAAGTGTTATAAATAAATGTAGAAAACCAAATGAAGTAGGGTTTCCAGAACAAAACAAAGTCTCATATGTATTTCCTGGAACGAAATTTACAACGGAAAAATTAAAGTGGATATGGGAAGACGGAAAAGGTGCTCCATCTTATAATAAAGATCTAAAACTACCAAATGGGGATAAATTACCACAGCAGGGAGCTATGTTTATAGGGGAAAAAGGAAGACTCCTTTTACCACATTTTATGGAACTTCCTAAAATTATAATTGATAATAAGTATGAAGTTGTTGATGCTTCTAACTTTGTAGAAAATGGCCTTCTGGAGAAAAATCCTGCTAGGAATTACGAAAAAGAATCATTATTACATTATCATGAATTTATTGATGCTTGTTTAAACAACAAAAAATGTTCTGCTCCATTTTCATATTCTTCAAAACTAACTGAAACAATTCTCTTAGGTGTTATTGCAGGTAGATTCCCGGGTGAAAAGCTAAATTGGGATAAGGATAAAGGCCTGTTTAAAGAAAAAAAAGCAAATCAATTCTTGAAACAAAACTCTAGATCTTTTTAGACATGAAGCTTTTTTCAGTTTTTCTAGGTGGAAGAGCATATAAATGCAATACTGAATTACATGACGTAGTCTTTACCTTAGGAGAAAAAATTGAGGATACTTACACTGAATTGTTAGCAAAATGGTTTGGTTTACCCGATAGATTACACATAGATTCATGGGTAGATCTGAACATAGTTGAAGGATATAAGATTTCTCTTTCAAAAAAGAAAAATAAGTCATCCAAAAAGTTGTATTTCGTTAATCTTGGTGCTTATGAAAAAAATAGATTCGAAGAGCTACATGAGAGCAAGTTCATGGTCGATGAAAGTAAAATAAAGGTTAAAAAGAGGGCGAAGGAACTACTCCTTGTTGGAAAAGAACAAGTCCATCTAGATGACCTTTATGATGTCGATGACTGTATTGAAATAAAAAAGGTTTCTGGATATTACATAAATTTAGAAAGAACATTGAAAGACAGTAATCTTAAGTTTAATAATGGTTATAAACCAATTCCAAGGAATATTATTAATAATTTCAAGAAACTTAAAAATTAATTATTGATTTCTTTAATTTTTTATAAATTAATTTGATAAAATTTTATCATGAAAATCAATTTTACATTATTGTTATTTATTACACTATGCTTTCAATCTAAAGCTCAATCATCAAAAAAGAGTATTATCAATTCCATGGAATGGAGAAATATTGGTCCAGATAGGGGTGGACGATCACTAGCCGTAACCGGTTCTCCTCGAGTAAATGAATATTATTTTGGAGCGGTTGGAGGAGGCTTGTGGAAAACTACTGATGGAGGACAAACTTGGAACTCTGTTACTGATGGACAAATAAAAAGTTCTTCTGTTGGTGCTGTAGCAGTATCATATTCTAATCCTGATGTTGTATATATTGGGATGGGTGAAACTGAGTTAAGAGGTAATATAATGCAGGGTGATGGTGTTTATAAATCAATTGATGCAGGTTTAACCTGGAACCATATTGGACTTGATGACACTCAAGCAATTTCAAAAATTAGAATTCATCCGTCAAATCCTGACATTGTATATGTGGCTGCACTGGGTCATCCATACGGAGAAAATAATGAGAGAGGGGTTTTCAAATCTGTTAATGGCGGTAAAACTTGGAAAAAAATATTATATAAGAGTTCAAAATCAGGAGCTATTGACATGATTCTTGATCCTAACGACCCTGAGACTATATATGCTTCATTATGGCAAGTATACAGAACTCCCTATAAAATGTTAGGAGGAGGTCCTGAGTGTAGTTTGTATAAATCTACAGATGGAGGAATATCATGGAATGATATTTCAGAAAATAAAGGTTTTGCGTCTCGTCCATTAGGAAAAATTGGAATTACTGTATCACCAGCAAATTCAAAAAAATTATGGGCTCTCGTAGAGTCTGATCAAGGCGGTGTGTATTTTTCTGAAGATGCAGGCGAATCTTGGTCCATGGTTAATGATGAACGTAAATTGAGACAACGGGCATTTTACTACAGTAGAATATATGCTGATCCAAAAGACGAAAACACTGTATATGCATTAAACACTGGATTTTATAAATCAACTGATGGAGGTAGGACCTTTGATACAAGAATTATTGTTCCTCATGGAGATAATCATGATTTATGGATAGATCCAAAAAACCCTTCTAGAATGGTTAATGCAAATGATGGAGGAGGATGCGTATCTGTGAATGGTGGTAAAACATGGACCGATCTAGATTTCCCAACATCTCAGTTATACCATATAATGGTGACAAAAGATTTCCCGTATTATGTTTGTGGAGCCCAACAAGATAATTCAACCATGTGTATTCCTTCTGAAGGTTGGGATTTCAAACAAGCAAGAGGTCCTCACAAACAGTATTATTATCCTGTTGGCGGTGGAGAGTCTGGGTATATTACCCAACATCCATCAAATTTGGATTGGTTTTATGCTGGTAGCCAAGGTGCATTACTTACAAAGTTTGACAGGTCAACAGGATTCAAAAGAGACATACAAGTATACCCGAGATTTTTTTCTGGAGAACCTGCAAGTGTTCTCCCTGAGAGATGGCAATGGACTTTTCCTATAATTTTTTCACCTTTAAATTCAAGTAGACTTTATACTAGTTCTCAACATGTTTGGGTATCAGAAGATGATGGACAAAGTTGGTCAAAAATAAGTCCTGACCTCACTTATGCTGACCCCAAAACACTTGGAAAAACTGGAGGAGTTATAACAAATGACATGAATGGACCAGAAATTTATGCTACAATATTTTCTTTAGTTCCTTCTAGTTATGATGAAAATACATTGTGGGCTGGATCTGATGACGGACTGGTTCACATTACTCAAGATCATGGTAAATCCTGGAGAAATATTACTCCACCAGATATGCCAAAAGATACAAGGATTAGTATTATTGAGGAATCAAAACATAAAGCTGGAACCGTATATATAGCTGCTAAGCGCTATCAAATGGATGACAGAAAACCCTATTTGTGGAAATCTTATGATTACGGTAAAACTTGGAGTAAGATTACAAATGGTATAAGAAATGACGATTTCCTTCACGTAATTCGTGAAGATTTAAAAATACCAGGATTACTTTATGCTGGTGGTGAGCATCAAGTTTGGGTTTCTTATAATGATGGAGACAATTGGGAGTCGATAAGTTTAAACCTTCCTGATACCCAGATTTCAGACTTAATAGTTACAGAAAAGGACCTAGTGGTTGGTACTCATGGAAGATCGATATATATTCTTGATGATATTTCACCTATAAGGGAGATGTCTAAAGTACAAAATGGAGACCCACATCTATATGATGTATATTTTGCAACTAGAAGAGTACAAAACGCTGAAATCAAATATTATCTGCCATCTACTCCAAAAAAACTATCTATTAAAATAATTGATAGCAAAAAAAGAACAGTATTAAAAAAAGAAGGTGTTTTAAATCCTGAATTAGATGATGATTCTCCTACCTGGTTTGGTGCTGACAATAAAAACCCTTCTATGAATAGCGGATTAAATAGTTATAAATGGAATCTACGATATCAAGGAGCTAGTGATTTTGAAGGTATGATAATCTGGTCTGCGAAACCAACACTAGGACCAATTGCTCCTCCTGGAGAATATAAGGTGCAATTAACTGTTGATAATAAAATATTTGAATCTCTTTTTGAAGTGAGGAAAGATCCAAGAATAGCAGTTTCAGATTCAATTATTAACGAACAGTTCAATTTTGCAATGAATATAATGATGCAGACTGACCTTGCTAATAAAAGTGTAATTGAAATTAGAGAAATTAAAGAAAAATTAAATGATTTACTTTCTTCATCATCTGCAGCAAAATCAAAAAAAATTAAGTCATTAATTTATGATCTTGAAAAAATTGAGTCCAATATATACCAAGTTAATAATCAAAGTGGTCAAGACCCTTTAAATTTTCCAATCAAGGTAAATAATAGATTGGCCTATTTGAGAAAAAGTGTTGAAAGTGGAGATGGACTCCCGACCTTGGGTTCAATTGAAGTTTTTGAAATCTTGAAAAATGAACTTTCGGAATATATAAAAGAACTTAAAAAGCTTAAAATTAAAATTAAAGCTTTCATTTAACTAAAAAAAGTAGAAAATAATTTTATTATACTTTTCAGAAATGTATGGTGGGCGCGAAGGGATTCGAACCCCTGACCCCTTGGGTGTAAACCAAGTGCTCTGAACCAACTGAGCTACGCGCCCTGGAATGCAAATATAGTCTTCTTTTTTTAAATTAATTTAAGGTTTTAATATTTCAGATACTGTAAAATTACTTCCACCAATAAAAATAAAGTCTTCTTTTGAAGCAATATTTATTGCTCTATTATAAGCTTCTTCAAGAGATTCACAAATCTGATAACTAATATCTGTATTTTTTAAAATTAAATTTAAATCTTTCAAGCTAAGCGCTCTTGATATTTTGGGAGATGAAAATAAATAAATTCCTTCTTTAGGGAAAAGTTTTATAATTTTCTTAATTGGCTTGTCTTTTACAAATCCTAGAACAAAGATCTTTCTTTGAGATTTAATTTTTTTAATTTCAGAAACAATCTCTTTAAAGCCCTCTTCGTTATGCCCCACGTCTGCAATAATGAGAGGTTTATTTGAAACTTTTTCCCACCTTCCCTTCAGTGAGGTGTTTTCCCTAACATTTAAAATACCTTTTCTAAAAACTTCCATACTGATTTTATTTTCAAATAAAATTTGCAATGCTGCATAAGCAGTATTTTTATTTTTTATTTGATAATTTACATCGAGACCTAGTTCTGAGTCAATTGATAAAAAGTCTTCAGCAAAAAATATCTTTGATGATTCTCTTTTTGCCTTTTCTATAAAAACTTTATCAGTTTCTAAATTTTTCTCACCTATTAAAACAGGTATATTTTTTTTAATTATTCCGGCTTTTTCATTGGCAATAGAGGTTATTTTCTTTCCAAGAAATTTTGAATGATCATAGCCTATATTAGTTATGACCGAAAGCAAAGGGTTTATGATATTTGTTGCATCAAGTCTACCCCCTAAACCAACCTCTATAACAGCATAATCAACTTTTTGAAGCTTAAAATAAAAAATTGCCATTGCGAATGAAATTTCAAAAAATGAATTTTTTTTTGAAAGAAAATAGTTTTTGTTTTTTTTAACAAAATCAATTACAAATTGCTTATCTATTTCATTTGAATTTATTTTTATTCTTTCTCTAAAGTCAAACATATGAGGAGAGGTAAATAATCCTATATTTTTATTAAACTCCTGAAGTACAGAGGATATCATATGAGACGTTGAACCTTTTCCATTAGTCCCTCCTATATGTATAAATCTTAAATTTGACTCAGGATTCCCAAGGAACTTTAAAAAGTTTTTAATTCTTGATAATCCAGGTTTATAGGAATCGCCACCTTTAAATTGATAAGGTGGGATCTGATCGTAAAGCCATTGTATTGTAGAATTATATTGCGTCACTAATCTACCAACTTAAAATTGACTACAACAAACCCTATCTGAGAATCAGGAGCATTATCATCAGAAAACCACTTGTGTAAGAAGGCTGTTTGTTTTGCTGGCTCCAACAAACAAGGATGTAAATTAGTACTTCCTTTGACACCAGCTTCTGCGTTTATAACATTACCGATTTTATTTACTGTAATTCTCACAACTACTTTACCTTCCTCATCGCATTCGGGTTTTACTGAACCATTTGATTCAAGATTTCTACCATTCAAACCGAATCCAACTTTCTCACCTATTAATCCTGTTTGATTATAATAAGTGCTCGAATATGGATTTCCAAAAACTATTTTACTTTCATTCTGTTCCAGAGAATCTTTATTATTTGATTCAACAATTTCCTCGGCAGATATGATATTTTTTAAAATTTTTTTTGTTAGTTCAGAAATTTGAGGCTTTCTGTTTTCAAGTTCCTCATTGACTATGGAATCTTTTTGCTCTAATGTTTTTTTATCTAAACTCTTTTTTTTTGATTTTGGGTCGCTTGACTTATCGTCAATTGAAACAATTGATTTTTTTTGAACTACTGTTTTGGATTTTAGTTTTGAATTATTAAGATTATTGCTAGGTGCTATTTTTTTTAATGGTTTTTTAATACTCTCAAGATTTATTTTTTTAATTAATTTTTCATCAGACAACGTGCCAAAATTTACTTCCACAGCATAGGAAATAGGTGGATCAAAAAAAGTCAATCCAAAAATAAAAAATATAAGAATTAGCAGCACTCCAATCAAGAAAGTTATTATGGCTGATTTTTTTTCATTAGGAGTAGAAAAAAACTTCATTTTAATTATTTGTCTTTAACTGCTAAAACGACTTTAACTGAATTTTTATTAGCTATATCCATAACATAAACTATTTCTTTGATTGGAACTTTATTATCAGATCTTAAAATTATAACTCTTTTATTTGACTTTGATAATTTTGTTATCAATTTGTTATTGATATCGTTTTTCCTAACAAACTCTCCATCAATATAAAATCTGTTTTTGCTGTCAATGGAAACACTTACATTTTCTCTATTTTCACTTTTCCCTTTAGCTTGAGGTAATTTTACATCAATTGTATTTAAATTTTTAGCCAGAGTAGATGCTATCATGAAAAAGATTAACAGCAAAAAAACAACATCAGTCATTGAAGACATACTAAAGTTTGGTGTTATTTTGTTGCTAGTCTTAAAATTCATTAACTCACTGGTTCGTTAAGTAAATCAAAAAACTCTAATGATAATGCTTGCATTTGATATACTACCTTGCTAATTTTTACTACCAAATGATTATAACATATATACCCAACAATTCCAACAACAAGTCCGGCAACAGTAGTTGTCATGGCGGTGTAAAGTCCATCTGACAGAAGTTTCATATCAATACTACCTCCAGCATTTGAAATCTCAAATATGGAAATGATCATTCCAATTACAGTACCTAAAAAACCTATCATTGGTGAAGCTCCAGAAATAGTTGCCAAAATACTAATATTTTTTTCTAGCTTGTATATTTCAAGCCTTCCGGCGTTTTCAATAGCCGTATTAATATCTTCTAAAGGTCTACCTATTCTAGAAATACCCTTAGAAATTAACCTTGCAACTGGAATTTCTTCTTTTGAACATCTTGATTGAGCCATTTCTATTTTCCCACTCGTCACAAATGTTTTTATTTCATTCATAAAAGTTTTGTCAATTTTCACAGCAGCTTTAATTGTAAGTAACCTTTCAAAATAAATATACAATCCAACTAATAATAAAATAAATAATAACCCTATAATAACTTGTCCAGCCAAACCACTACTTTGAATGAGCTCAATTAAAGAAATTGTTTTTTCAGTCTGTAAAACATTACTTTGTGTCAACAAATTTTTATTAAAAATTAATATCATATTAATAGTTTTTATATGAACGAAAAAAAAATTATTAAAGTATTTTATTATTAAATAAAATCTCTAATTATTATGAATGTAACTGCTCCTGACAAAAATCCAATTAATGCTAACCAAGATATTTTTTTTAAATACCAAAAAAAGTCAATTTTCTCCATCCCCATAGCTACTACTCCAGCTGCTGAACCAATAATTAGCATACTACCCCCAGTTCCCGCAGAAAAAGCTATAAAATGCCATAAAGGATTGTTAATTTCTTGAGAAAACATTCCCATAGATGCCGCAACAAGAGGTACGTTATCTATAATAGCTGAAGCAATACCTAAAAGTACCACCACAATGTCAGTATTAGGAAAAATAAAATTTAATTTGTCAGCAAATGAAAATAATACACCTATTGATTCTAAAGCCCCAACTGATAAAAGAATTCCTAAAAAAAACAAAATGCTAGGTAATTCAATTTTAGATAATGATTTATGAACAGGGCTATGACTTGCGGCATCATCACTTTCATCATCAAATGAAGTAATATTTATTTTTGTTGAGCTTAAAATTTCAGCAAAAGTAGAGACTAAAGCTAGTGAAAACATCATACCCACATAAGGAGGGAGGTGAGTAATAGTTTTAAAAAAAGGTACTAAAATTATTGATGCCAAACCAAGATAAAGTATAATTGATCCATTTTTATTCACCTTTTCCTGAATTTCTTCAGGATTGTAAGTTATATTACCCTTAAAAGCCGGTAAAAATGAGGCAACGCTGATTGGAACAATTAAACAAACAATTGAAGGAATTAGTAGATTTGAAATTAATTTGATGGTTGTTACTTTTTTCCCAATCCATAACATAGTGGTGGTAACATCCCCAATAGGAGACCAGGCCCCACCGGCATTTGCAGCTATTATAATTAACCCTGCAAACCAAATTCTTGTATCTCTGTTAGGAACTACTTTTTGTAAAATTGTAATTAAAACTATAGTTGCTGTCAAATTATCAATAATGGCTGAAAGGACAAAAGCTAAGATTGCAAAAATCCATAGTAATTTTCTTTTAGATTTAGTTTTAATGAAGTTTTTGATTGTTAAAAATCCATTGAAATAATCTATTATTTCAACAATTGTCATTGCGCCTAAAAGAAAAACCACAATTTCAGCAGTCTTTCCTAAATGGTGAAGTAAAATTTCTTCTAAATGTGTTGGTACAAGTTTTTTTAAATTAGTATCGACCTCAAAGACAGGCATTTGGTATAAAGCTATAATTGACCACAAAAAGGCCATCATAGCGAGAGCTGGAATTAATTTATCTACTTTGAGGGTATGTTCAAGGGTAATTGCTAAATAGCCAATTATAAATACTGCTACTACAAGTGTTTCCATTCAAAAATATTAACCCAAAACAAATGAGCATTGTCTAATGTATTAATTTAAAATCTAAATAAATTATAATTATGGAAAAAATATTTTACCGGAAGAGTGATTTTGTTTTGCTCCGGTCACACTAGCATAGCAATTGACTTTTTTTTGATCTCTTAGGAGACCTAAGAAGGCGAATATAATGGCCTCTTTATAGTTAATAATATTTTCCTCTGGTATCCGTATATCGCAGGATGTTCTATTTTTAATTTGCTCTATTAGAAATGAGTTGAAAGCACCCCCTCCAGTAAAAAGAGCCTCTTTTCTTCCTCTTAAAGCAATGGAAATTTGTTTGGCTATAAAAATTGTATATGTATTTAAAATATCATTTATCGTATGTTTTTGGTAGCTTTCAAGAATTGGAAGGATGTGTTCTTTGACCCATTCAACCCCCAATGATTTAGGGGGGGTTAACTTAAAAAACTTTATATCATGCAGTTTTTTTTCTAGTTCTGGAATCAATTTGCCTTTACTAGCAAGATCTCCACCTTTGTCATAGGGTTTATTAATTCTATTGGCAAGTTGGTTCAAAATTAAATTAACTGGACAAATATCATATGCAATAATTTTTTTTTGAGTTTTAAGAGTAATATTTGCAAAACCACCTAAGTTTATAAAGGTGTTTGATTGATGAAATAGATTTAACTCTCCAACTGGAACAAGAGGGGCTCCCTCTCCACCCATTTTAACGTCTTTAGATCTAAAATCACAAATAACTTTTTTGTTAATTAGTTTTGCAAGAATGGGTAAATTTCCAATTTGATATGTTATTCCTAAGCGTGGTTGATGTAAAACAGTATGTCCATGGGAACTAATGAAATCAATTTTATGTTCATTATTTTTTTTTAGGAATTTAATTATTTGTTTTGAAAGATAGATTGTGTAAAATTGATCTAAACTTTTAATATCGTTTATATGAAGAGAACTTGAATTTTTGAGTTTTTTATAAATTTTATTTGGATAGGGATATGTTGAAGAAGAAATTAACTTAAAATACCATTTTACATCCTTAAAAAACTCAACTAAAACAAAATCTAAACCATCCAAGGAAGTACCGGACATGACTCCTACAATCTTATTTTTATGTTTCATTAAAAGTTAACTTTAATCAATATTATTAAATTTTCAATGATTGAATAAATTATTGAAATAATATTTAAAGAATTTGCATTTTATTTGCTGTTTATAAAAAGATTAATATTAATTCTTCTCTAGTTTTTGTAGAACCCTTTATATTATTATTTTTAGAATCCTTTTAAAAAAACCACTAAATAATGTATCCAAAAAAACAAGGATTGTATTCCCCTGAATTTGAACACGAAAACTGTGGAGCTGGTTTCATTTGCAGCTTAAAAGGTGAAAAAACAAATTCAATAATTAGCAAAGCCCTGAACATATTAGTTAAACTTGAACACAGAGGGGCTGTAAGTGCTGATGGTAAAACTGGAGATGGTGCTGGAATTTTAATTGAAATCCCACACGAATTCTTCTCTAACTCTGTATCATTTAAATTACCAAACCCAAACAATTATGCAGTTGGAATGGTTTTCCTACCCCAAAAAAAAAATCAGAGAGAAATTTGTGTAAATAGTTTTGAAAAATATATAGAAGAAAAAAAACTAAAAATTTTAGGATGGAGAAAAGTACCAGTAAATAAAAAAGTTGTTGGAAAAATTGCTTCAAAAACAGAGCCTTTTATAAGTCAAGTATTTATTAGTAAAGGGGAACAAAAAATCAGTGATCTTGATTTCAATATTAAATTATATTGCGCAAGAAAAAAATGTGAACACGAAATATATAATTCAAAATTTTCAGAATCCAATTTTTTTTATTTTTCCTCCCTTTCTACTAAAACAATAATTTATAAGGGACTTTTGGTTCCCGAGGACATTGAGTCATATTATAATGACCTGAGAGATCCTAAACTTGTTACAAGACTCGCCTTAGTCCATCAAAGATTTTCCACTAACACGTTTCCTACATGGGATCTTGCTCAACCATTTAGATATATGTGTCATAATGGTGAAATAAATACTATTAAGGGTAACATAAGTAGAATGGACTCAAGAGAGGAACTAATAAATTCAGATTTGTTTGGCGACGACATAAAAGATGTTTTACCAGTGATTTTAAGGGGAAAATCTGACTCGGCTTCAATGGATATGGTAGTAGAACTTCTTTTACTAACCGGAAGATCTCTTCCTGAAGTAATGATGATGCTAGTCCCTGAGGCATGGGAAAAACACGGTGAAATGGACATAAATAAAAAGTCCTTCTATAAATTTAATTCATGTATAATGGAACCTTGGGATGGCCCAGCTTCAATCCCATTTACTGATGGGAAATATATAGGTGCTCTTCTTGACAGGAACGGACTACGCCCGTCAAGGTATACTGTAACTAAAGACGGAAATGTTGTTATGTCTTCAGAGGTTGGGGTATTAGACATAGAACCAACAAACGTTCAAAAACATGGTAGATTAGAACCAGGAAGGATGTTCTTAGTTGACATGAACGAAGGACGCATTGTTGAGGATAAAGAAATTAAATCAATAATTGTAAATCAAAAACCTTACGAAAAGTGGATTGATAAGAATCTACTTCCTCTTTCTATGATTCCATATACTGGAAATCATCTTGAAGTCGAGTCGGAAAGTTTTGAAAAAAGACTAAAAATATTTGGATACACTCAAGAAGACTTAAGTACAATAATTAATCCTATGAGTTCAAATGCAAAAGAGTCAATAGGTTCAATGGGAACTGATACTCCTTTGGCGGTATTTTCAGACAAACCCCAACTTCTTTACAATTATTTTAAACAGTTGTTTGCTCAAGTGACAAACCCTCCTTTAGACGGGATTAGAGAAGAAATTGTTACGGATATATCTTTAAGGTTGGGCAACGATTTTAATATTTTTGAATTATCTGAAATACACGCAAAAAAACTATTGATTCAAAATCCAGTAATTTCTAATGAGGACCTTGACAAGATTAAACATTTAGAACATAGAGATTTTAGAGCTATTTCTATACCTGTTCTATATGAAATTCATAAAGGTGTAAATGGCCTAGAAAAGTCTTTAGTAAAAATAATTGAGGATATTGAAAGACAAATTGATTCAGGTACAAATATTATTATTTTATCTGATAGAGGTGTATCAAATTATTTTGCTCCTATACCAATGCTTTTAGCGTGTGCACACGTGCACAATACTTTTAAAATTAAGTCCAAAAGGTCAAAATTTGATATCGTTATAGAATCCGCTGAGCCTAGAGAACCCCATCATTTTTCTTGTCTTTTTGGTTACGGAGCTAGTGCTATAAACCCTTATATGGTCAACGAAATTATTGAAGACCAAGTAAATACTGAAATTATAAAAGGATTAACCTATGATAACGCTGTAAAAAATTATAACAAAGCAGTAGCCAAAGGAATAATAAAAGTAATGAACAAAATTGGGATTTCCACTCTTCATTCTTATCGTGGTGCCCAAATATTCGAAGCTTTAGGCTTGAGTAATCAATTCATTGAAAGATTCTTTTTTAATACGCCATCAAGAATTGAAGGAGTTGGATTATATGAGCTTGAAAATGAGATTGAAAAAAGATTTAAAAAAGCTTTTTCCGACGATCCGGGCTTTGGAGTAGAACTTGAAATAGGTGGAGAATACAGATGGAGAAGAGATGGGGAAGCCCATATGCTAAATCCAAGTTCTATAGCAAAATTACAACAATCAGTGCGTCAAAAAAATTGGGAAAGCTACAACATTTATTCAAAAATGATTAATGACCAATCTGAAAAACTTATGACAATAAGAGGTCTTTTTGAATTTTCTGACTTAGATCCTATTCCCATTGAAGAAGTAGAACCTTGGACTGAAATTGTAAAGAGATTCAAAACAGGTGCGATGTCCTTGGGTTCAATATCAGCGGAAGCTCACGAAAATTTAGCTATAGCCATGAATAGAATTGGTGGTAAAAGCAACTCTGGTGAGGGAGGTGAAGATCCAAAAAGATATTTCCCAGACGAGAACGGTGACTTGAAAAAGTCAGCTATCAAACAGGTGGCCTCAGGAAGATTTGGGGTTTCAAGCTACTATTTATCATCTGCTGAGGAAATCCAAATAAAGATGGCCCAAGGAGCTAAACCAGGAGAAGGTGGACAGCTACCCGGTCCAAAAGTTAATCCTTATATAGCTTCTGTAAGAAACTCTACACCCTATGTTGGACTAATTTCACCTCCTCCACATCACGATATATATTCTATTGAAGACTTAGCACAGCTAATATATGATCTAAAAAATGCTAATAGAAAGGCTAGAGTAAATGTTAAACTTGTTTCTGAAGTAGGTGTTGGTACAATAGCTGCTGGAGTTGTGAAAGCCAAAGCAGACGTAATTCTTATTTCTGGATACGATGGTGGAACCGGTGCTTCTCCATTGACATCATTAAAACACGCCGGTCTACCCTGGGAATTAGGGATTGCCGAAGCTCAACAAACTCTAGTTTTAAATGATCTTAGAAATCGAGTCGTTCTCGAGTGCGACGGACAAATGAAGACAGGCAGAGATGTTGCTATTGCTTGTCTTTTGGGGGCTGAAGAATTTGGATTCTCTACAGCTCCTCTGGTGGCATCTGGATGTATCATGATGAGAGCCTGTCATTTAAATACTTGTCCTGTGGGCATTGCTACTCAAAATCCTATTTTAAGAAAAAATTTTAAAGGTAAACCTGAACATGTTATCAACTTCATGTACTTTGTTGCAGAAGAACTAAGACAAATAATGTCTGAGCTTGGATTCAGGAGTGTCAATGAAATGGTTGGGCAATCCCAGAAGATAAATATGTCTGGGGCCATTAAACATTTTAAAGTTAAAGGTATCGACTTGTCAAAAATTTTATACAAACCAAAGGTCAGTAAAAAAGTGAAACTATTTAATACTGAAAAACAGGACCACGACTTAAAAAAATCTTTGGATTTTAAAATATTAAAATCTGCCAAACCAGCAGTAAATAATAAAGTAAAACAAGTTTTAAATTTTCCGATAAAAAGCACAAATAGAACCGTAGGAGCTATAATCTCAAATGAAATATCAAAAATTCATGGTTCTGAAGGTCTGCCAAAAGATACCCTTACCGTTAATTTTTCTGGAACAGCAGGCCAAAGTTTTGGTGCTTTCACAACAAAAGGAGTTAATTTAATAGTTTCAGGAACCTGTAACGATTACTTTGGTAAAGGTCTTTCTGGAGGTAGATTAGTTGTTAAAGTACCAGAAAAAACAACTATAAAGGCCGATCAAAATATTATAATTGGAAATGTTGCACTGTACGGAGCGATCAATGGGGAAGTTTATATTAATGGAATAGCAGGTGAAAGGTTTTGTGTTAGGAATTCAGGTGCAACCGCTGTTGTAGAAGGAATAGGAGATCACGGATGTGAGTACATGACTGGTGGTATTGCTGTTATATTGGGAAAACACGGGAGAAATTTTGCTGCTGGAATGAGTGGTGGAATAGCTTACATTTATAATGAAGATGGAGATTTAAACAAGAAAAAATTTAATTTAGAAATGATAGAGTTAGAGCCCTTATTAGAGAAGGACTTTGAATCCCTAAAAAAACTTCTAAAAAATCATGTTAAATTTACATCTAGCGAAAAAGGTGCATTTTTATTAAAAGACTTTACAAATCAAAAACACAAATTTGTAAAAGTTATGCCAACTGACTATAAAAAGGCTCTTATGATGCTTGAGAATGAAAAAGTTAAAGAGAAGATTAAATAAAAATAAGAATGGGTAAGTTAAGAGGTTTTTTGGAGTTTGACAGAGTTGATGAATCTCAAGTTAGTCCAAAAAAAAGGGTTAAAAATTATAATGAATTTACAATACCACCTAGTGCTGGAGAATTGAAAAAACAGGGTGGCAGGTGTATGGATTGTGGTGTTCCTTTCTGTCATAGCGGTTGTCCACTTGGTAATCTAATTCCTGATTTCAATGACGCCGTTTATAAAAATGATTGGAAAAAAGCTTTAAACATTCTTCATAGTACTAATAATTTTCCTGAGTTCACTGGAAGACTTTGTCCCGCACCTTGCGAGCAGGCTTGTGTTTTAGGTATTGTAAGTCCACCCGTTTCTATTGAAATGATTGAAAAATATATAGTTGAAAAAGGTTTTAAAGAAGGTTGGGTTAAACCAATAAAACCAACACATAATACGGGCAAGAAGGTGGCTGTGATCGGATCTGGTCCTGCTGGTCTAGCAGCTGCCCAGCAGCTAAATAGGGCGGGGCACGGAGTGACTGTTTTCGAAAAAGATAATAAAATTGGAGGTCTTTTAAGATATGGTATACCTGACTTTAAAATGGAAAAAAACATAATCGATAGACGCTTAGAAATTTTAATTGCTGAAGGTATAAAATTCAGGACTTCAATTGAGGTGGGTAACGATATTTCAACAGATGATTTGAAAAAACAATTCGATGCAATAATTATATGCGTTGGAGCATCAATAAAAAGAAATCTACCCATACCAGGTAGTGACCTAAAAGGGGTAATTCAAGCAATGGATTTCCTTCCTAATAGCAATAAATATGTAGACAATCAGTTAACTTTAAAGCAAGAATTTAATGCTAAAAATAAAGATGTAATTGTTATAGGCGGGGGTGATACTGGATCAGACTGTATTGGAACAAGTAACAGGCAAGGTGCTAAAAGCGTTACAAATTTTGAAATTACGTCAAAACCCTCTGAAGAAAGAACCTATAAAAATCCTTGGCCCTATTGGCCATTTAAACTTAAAACATCATCTTCTCATGAAGAAGGTAGCCACAGAGAATGGTCAATTATGACAAAAGAATTTATAGGAGACGCTAAGGGAAATCTATCTGGATTAAAAACTGTAGAAATAAAATGGAATAATAACAATGAAATTGAAGAAATCAAGGGAAGTGAAAAAATATGGCCTTCTCAGATGGTACTTTTAGCTCTAGGTTTTCTTGGGCCTGAAAAAAATATTGCGGATAAATTTAATTTAAAACTTGACGAAAAAGGAAATATAAAAACTGATAATTTATTCAAAAGTTCACAAAATAAAATATTTGTTGCTGGGGACGCTAGAAGAGGTCAATCTTTAATAGTTTGGGCCATTTCAGAAGGAAGGGATGCAGCCTTTGAAGTAGACAAGTTTTTAATGGGCAAGTCTACATTAAATAAGAAAAATAGCAAAGGAGATTTAATTTCAGTCTAATTATTTCCTCACTTATTTATTGCGTTATCAATTAAATCAGCAAGGTTTATTTGTGAATTATTTTGAATCGAATCGTTTATCTTGATCAACTCCCTCATTTCGCCACCAAATCTTAAAAAGATACTTTGCCCTATTTTTAAATTTAAAAATAATCTGGTGTTGGAGTCAACTATTGGGTTTTTAACCCCTGGAATATAAACTTTAATTTTTTGAATTGTTGTATTCACCAAAAAAAAACTCTTTGAATTTTTGTTCAAATTATTGGCTTTGGGTTTTGCACCTTTTCTAATTTTATAACTGATTTCTGCAGGAGCTAAAAGTTTATTTTTAATCTTAATGAATTTAACTTTATCAATTAAAAATGAATTAAATGAACCTTCTTTTAGAATTTTAGTTTCAGTAATAGAATCATTTTCTTTTAATACTTGTGAAAAAATCAAATTAAACTTTCCATTATTCCAAATATCAATTATGAAACCTTTATAAGAAGGATAGTCAAGAACCAACTCTTGTTTTGCTGGAATGTAGATACTTGATATGTTTTTCTTTTTGTTCTGAGAGAATGCAATTAACCCACAAAGAAAAAAAAGAGGTGTTCGCATTACTTTTTTAAACATAGAAAAAAAATTAAATTTAAAACAAATTAACAATTTATGTTGATGGAAAAACTTGCCAATAAAAAATTATTTTTGTTTTTAATTTTTATTTTTCTTTTAGTTCTATTTTTTATTTTTAAAAATAAAGCTGTCAAACTAGAAAAAAATGAACATACAGGAGTATTTTTTAAAAAACCATTTCCATTAATAAAATTAAATCCTAAAAATAATTTAATTGATCCCACCAGCTTTTTGATTATTGTTGAAAATGAAACTAGTACAAACTCGTTTTTTTCAAAACTCGAATCAAGATTTGGTTCTATAGAAGGTAAGATGGTGAAAGTATCCGGTGAATTGTTGACAGGGAATGGGGCAAGATTTATAAAGATTTCAAATGAACATGAAGCAGTAGGTGTTTTAGAAAACCAAAATATTTATCCTAGCGAACAAACTAAGACGAAAAAAATAAATTTAGACGGTAAAATAATTGATTTAAAGTGTGTAACAAAAAATGATTTTTCAATGGAATGCTTTCAGGAAAATCTTTATAAGGGTGTTATACCCGCGCTAAGGATATTAAGGAACAAAGAAAATATAGATTATTTGTTGAAAATAGAGGATTATAAATTAATAGATAATTATTTAAAAAATAACTTTGAAACAATTGTAAAAATCTTTGGAGGGTACTATTATCAAAATGGATTTAATGTAATAAATTTAGATTCTATTTCAAATGTAAAATGAATATATATATACTGATTTTAACATTAATACTTTCATCGTGTTTTGAGGAAAAAAAATCCCTAGCAGAAATTAAAAGTCAAATAAAAATAAACGAAACTGAAAATATTATTTCAATTTTATCCTCTGACTCTCTAAAGGGAAGAGACAATAAAAACAAGGGATATTTTAAGGCTGCTGATTATGTCATAAAATATTATAAGAAAAATAATATCAATCCTTTATATTACGGCTACAAAGATTTATTTTATTCAGACAGCATTGAATCATACAATGTAGTAGGAACAGTTGGAAAGTTTTTAAATAAAAGAAAAACTATTTTAATCGGAGCTCACCTTGATCACATAGGAGTAAATGGTTTTGGACCTGATAGAGTATACAATGGAGCCAACGATAATGCTAGTGGGTGCGTAAGCGTCTTGCAAATAGGATCCTTTTTGTCTAAATTTAAATGGGATTACAATATAATACTTGCTCTATTTGCCGAAGAAGAAAAGGGATTAAGAGGATCTTATAATTTGGCAAATAGAATGAAAAAAGAAAATATAAACTTAGAATATGTGATTAATTTTGAGATGATTGGTAAGGAGATGAACAAAGGAGAGAATAAGGTTTATTTGACTGGTTACAAAACATCGAATCTAGCTCAGGAAATTAATAAAGTTATTCCAGATTTTGTTACTTTTTTCTCTAAATCGGAAGAATTTAATTTATTTCAAAGGTCGGACAATTATCCCTTTTACAAAGCGTTTGGTATTCCTTCACAAACCATATCATCATTTGATTTTGAAAACTATAAATATTATCACCATTTTGATGATGAGGTGAATAATTTAAACATGGAAAATTTGAATGAAATAATTGTATCATCGGCGTTCTTTATTTCTAACTTTTTAAACGAAAAAACAAAAATAACTTTAAATATCCGCTAGGTATCCTTTCTTATCTGTGATTTATAGGTGCTTTCAAAAATTTTATCTGCATTTCCTGCTTCAAATCCATCTCTTCTGTGCATGGAAGTTATTTTACTTTTTGGAATATTTTTAAATTGATGAAGAGGAAGGCGTTCGGCAAATTCTACATAACTACCAGGTATATTTTTAATACTTCCACAAGCAAAGGTAGCAGGAATAAGTTTCGAGACAGTGCTTGATTGTCTTAACAGTCCATCTTTGCTCTCTTTAATTTTACCACCTGATGTGTTTAAATTTATACCAATTCTTTCAAGAAATAAATTAAACTCTTCTAAATTATTTTTTTTATTTAACATGTGAATACTCATTGTATAATGATTTAAATAATAGCGATTATAAATTACCCATGCCGCGTATTCACTTTCATTTAGTAATTTTTTATAGTCTTTATATTTAGGCAATTCCCATAAGGGTTTTTGAAAAAAATCAACTACATCGCTTAATTTGTTAAAGTCTAAATCTTCAACAGGGTCTTTTTTAACTTTAGAAAGATATTTTTGAATTATTTGATAATTTGGACTTGATAGCTCTTTAATTCTCAACTCACTAATAAATACTCTAGGATATTTTTCATTTGGTGGTGAATACCAAAATGCATTTAACTTTTTATTCTCAAAGTCAAAGAAATCTCTTTTGGAGTAACCAAAATAAAGAAATATTTTTTCTAAAGATTTTATACCTAGATTTCTATATCCAAGAGTTCTAAATGCAATGTGATCATTTTGAATTTCATTTTCGTGATCAATTAAATTATAGTTTTTCATATTGGATATAATTTTTTTTACATCTGCAACTCTTTCCAAATACGGATTCATTATACCCCTTAAAATAAAATCTAAACTTTCCATATACAATAAAAATATAAAAAAAACCCTTTAAAATAAATTAAAGGGTTAGAGGAAGGCAGCGACCTACTCTCCCACCAAAAAGGCAGTACCATCGGCGCTGGTGGACTTAACTTCTCTGTTCGAAATGGGAAGAGGTGAACCCCACCGCAATAGCCACCTAAAAGTTGTATATAAATTAGTATTTGTCTAATTAATATATGCATGACAAGAAATAAAAAAAATAAAACTAAAGAAAACGTCACT
>CENJ01174011.1_pt1 | contig 33191 bp, 33 predicted proteins | sample 356161 | NCBI WGS metagenome assembly CENJ01 (sample SAMEA2619531, study PRJEB7988) | marine metagenome | biome: marine biome (ENVO:00000447); feature: surface water layer (ENVO:00002042); material: "saline water (ENVO:00002010), including plankton (ENVO:xxxxxxxx)" | depth 5 m | reverse complement strand
AAGAAAATATAAAATCAGCCCTAATATTCAGGGGTATGCAGGCCAAGACAAGGTATGCCGAATGTTTTGAAGTAATTCGCTGGCTTATCTAAGATCGTTAATCCAAGAATGATTTGTGTCGTTGGTCTGGATAATGTCTTGTACTGCCCAATTTTGATCATAGTCAATACTATCAAGAAGTTGCTTTTCAATATCCAAAATATGAAATTGAGTTCTATTTGAGTCGATTACCACCAATAATGACGGTGATAAAAAAAGTGAATTTTGCAGCCAAGAGCGATTAGCCAACTCTTTAGGCTTGCCAGGCAAATCTGTAAAATTTAGAACGACTTGTTTGGAGGGGGTCCTAATTATTACTTCTCCCGATGCGGTACTTGTGGCCGAATACTGATTGTGCATGAAGGAACCTCCGTGTGGATTTTTTAGTCCTTGTATTACAACCTGATAACTTCCAGTCGCTCTATCAATTTCAATAACATGACCTTTATGAAACAAAGTGGCAATAATTTTATTTTCATCTAATGGATGATAAGCCACAGAATTTATAAATGCTGCCCTCATAGCAGTAGGCAAGAAATCAATTTTTGGATTTTTTATCAATTTTATTTTGTGCTTCTCTTTGCTTAAATCATCAAATTCCTTTGGTTTTCGAGTAAGTAATAGATGTTCACCAGTTTTTGGATTTGTGCTAAGATTCAGGCCATGTTCCCATGCGCACCAATCAAATGTTTTAGTTTTAGAGACAAAATCAAATTCAAAGATCATATCAAACCCTGAAGAGGCAATTAAAACCTTATGCGCATTGAAAGGATTAATTTTTACGGTATGAATGTAACTAAACCAATCATTTTCTATTGTGTATAAGTTATTTTCCTGTTGAACAAATATTTTATTTTCAGAAGAAAGCGCAGTTGTTTTGTTAATAAAGTCAACACCTCGAGGCTCTTTTATATTTACCAATCTAGCAGCCTCTTCAATGACGCCTTGATTTAATTTCAAAGATACCACCCCTCCTAAACTTACTTCTCTACGTGCAACACTTCCTGATTTGTTACCTCGTTGTTTACTATCTAAATATCTTTTTCTAATGGCTTTTAAGTCAAAACTTTTTATAGTGCTCAACAACTGAATGGGTGGATAAAATAAATTTGACTTTTGGAAGCCATTGACTTGAATTTTTTCAACCATTGATTATATCTATAAGTTTAAGTGTTAAATTCTTTCTATTGAAGGTGTTATGTAAATTACTTTTAATTTTTGTGTCTGTGTTGTTATACCATTTATCGTAATGATCATTTAAGGTCTTTTCTAACTTTTGGCGGTCATTATAACCTATCATAGGTTCTCTATGAAGCTTGGATAGTATTTTGGAAGCATCACCATTTTCTGGCCCCATGGCCAAAATAGGTGTTTTGCTTGCTAAATATTCAAAAATTTTGCCAGTTAGGATACCCAAATTATTTTCGACTTTTGGTATGGGTAGAAACAATAGGTCTGCTTGTTGCATAAATTTAATAGCTTCTAAATGAGGAACGAAACTAACTTTTTGGACAACCATAGAAATATCTTTTTGTTCAATACTTTCCTCTATTAATGGTGCGATGTTTCCAATTATTTGAAAAACAATGTTTTTTTTCAGCAAATTCATTTTTTTCAAACATTCCCACCATAGATTGATATTTTGATTGTTTTTGAAATTACCAGTATACGTAATAGTAAATTGAGGGTTTTGAGGATTATTTTGTTCTTCAAAATCACTTTCGTCATAGCCATTGTGAAGTACATTTATTTGATTACACCTATTAGCGAAAGATCTTTTCATCTCTTCGCTTACAACCAATACTTGACTTGCTTTTTCTAGAACCTGGGTTTCCAACATCTTGTCTTTTCGAATGCTTCGATTACTGCGCATGAGGAGTGAATTGTAGGAAATTTCAGTCCAAGGATCACGAAAGTCTGCAAGCCATTTTATATTAAATTTTTTTTGCAGTTTCAATCCAACTAAGTGCGTGCTGTGGGGAGGCCCACTAGTAATGATAACATCTGCAGCATTGTTTTTTAAAAACTTACTCGCTTCTCGATAAGCAAAATAATTCCAGCCCTTTCGGGCATCTGGAATGAACAAATTGGCACGAATCAAATTCGCAATTTTTTTAAACTTTGTTTTTTCTCCTTTCAAATCAGCCATAGCAACTTGCATCTGTTTCCCTTTTTTTCCTTGAAGGATGTTAAAAAGTGTAAATGGCTCAATAGTCCGGGTTTTTAATACATTACAATTTGAAGGAATTTCATTTTCTAAAGTTGAGTCAAAGGATGGATAACTCCCATTCCTGACGGTCACTATCGTGCAGGTATGCCCGAGCTGATGTAGATATTTTACAAACTTTAACCATCGTTGTACACCAGGTCCAGATCCTGGCGGCCAATAATAACTTATGATTAATAGCTTTTTAGTCATCTATATTTGCATCAAATATCTTGTAAAAATTCAACTGTTGGTACTCTTATGGGTTTCAAAAAAAATAATCTTTGAGGAAAAGTAGTAGAATTGAAAATATATAGATGGGCGTAATAAAACGACAAGGAGCAAAGCATAGCAGTGTTAGGGTTGCCAGCGTAATGTTGGGCGCTTTTTCTAGTTTATTTATTTATCCTTTAGACCTATCTACCTATGGTACACTGGTGTTCCTATTATCATTTGCTTCATTCTTACATTATCCTCTTACTCTTGGTTTCGGTCAAACCATGGTCAAGTTTTTCCATGAGTTTGAGCTTGGCGTGAAGAAATCAAGTTTTTTTTTCACACAAAGCCTTATCCAAATATGTATTCTGGTTATAACTTGCTCGCTCTTTTATTTCTTACAAGATTCTATTTTAAATGTATTGGATAAACTTCAATTTAATGTGCAAATTTTCAAAGAGAATGAATTGTTGGTTATTTTTTTGGTAATTCTAGTATCCTTTAGAACCCTTTGGCAAGGTTATGCTCAAACAATAAAAAGAATTGTTGTTCCCGAGTTTTTGTACAATATGTTGTATAAGATTGGTCTTCCACTTTTAATTTGTCTTAGTGCATTTAGAATTTTAGGTATATATGAAGTTAAATGGTTGTTTGTATTACTAATTGCCATCATAAATCTTTCATTACTCATCTATTTTATTTCATTAGGAAGAATATCATTAAGGTTAGATTTTAGAAAATATACAAGCAAGAGGGTCAATAGAATGGGTGATTTTGCATTGTTTGGTATGTTTACTGCGCTTGGAGGACAATTGGCTTTTAAGATAGACAATATTATGATAGCTCCTCTCATAGGTGTTGAAGAAAATGGCATTTACAGTATCATGGTATTCATGGCTTCTACGCTACTAATCCCGATGGTTAGTGTAGATTTAATTTCAAATCCCATTATTTCAAAAGCAATGGCCATCAATAACAGGCAAGAAGTCGATAAGATTTATAAAAAAGGGAGTAATATTTTTGGCGCAATTGGTATTTTGTTGTTTTTTTTAATTTGGATTCATTTACCTGTTTATTTCAATTTGTCGGCAGAAACAAAAGCCATTGAAGTAGGGCGTTCTGTTTTTTTGCTTTTGGGTTTCTCTAAATTATTTGATTGTTTTACAAGTGTAAACAGTGCGATCATCAAATTTTCAAAATATTTTAGATTCAACTTATTTACTACATTGACATTAGGTGGATTGAATATTTGGTTGAATTATGAACTCATTCCTATTTTCGGAATTAAAGGAGTCGCTATGGCAACAGCAATTTCTTTGGCGTCATTTAATTTAGTCAAATTATTCTTTGTTTGGAAAGTTCTTGGCTATCAACCATTCCGAAAAGATACCATTGGGCTAGTTGTCCTTTTTTTATTCTGCATGGTTTTAAATCATTTTTTTTCAAAACTTGTTGATGATTTTTTTCTTCGCCTTATAATCAATTATCTTCTTTTATTTTTCACGTTATTATTGCCCATCTATCTCTTTAATTTGGCTCCTGACTTGAAGGAAATGATGAATCAAGTACTCAACAAAACAGGGTTAAGAAAGAAAAATTGATATTTGCTTTATGATTAACTTAATACTTTTTGGTCCTCCGGGTGCTGGAAAAGGAACACAGTCTCAAAAACTTATTGAGAAATATCAACTTAGTCACATATCTACGGGAGATCTATTTCGTTACAACATGAAAAACGCAACAAGTTTGGGTAAGTTGGCAAAAAGTTACATCGATGCAGGCAATTTGGTGCCAGATGAAGTAACAAACAATATGGTTAAAGACTTCATTGAGCGAACACCAAGCAAGAACGGATATATCTTAGATGGATATCCAAGGAGTTCAAATCAAGCAAAGTACATAGATAATTTGCTTGATGATTTTAAGCTCAGCCCAGCACTCTTGCTATCGTTAGAGGTTAATGAAGATGAGCTAATTAAACGTTTGTTGGAAAGAGGGAAAACAAGCAACAGGATAGATGACCAGGATGAGTCCGTTATTAGAAAACGACAAAACGTTTACCAGAAAGAAACAGCACCAGTAAAAGAATACTATGACTACAAAAAAAGAGCCTATTCAATAAGTGGCTTAGGTGATGTGGAAACCATTTTTGACAGAATTGCAGGGGTTATTCAAAAGCACTTATAATGTCAAATGACAATTTTATCGACTATGTAAAAATCAATTTTCGTTCTGGAAATGGTGGTGCAGGAGCTACTTCATTTTATCGAGACAAACTAACAAGCAAGGGAGGCCCTGATGGTGGAGATGGTGGCAGAGGTGGACATATAATTTTGCGCGGCAATAGAAATTTTTGGACCCTGTTATCATTGAAATATCGCAAGCATATTTTTGCTGAAAATGGTGTAAATGGAGGAAAACAAAATAAAACAGGGAAAAGTGGAAAAGATATAATTGTAGATGTTCCACTCGGGACAATTGCATATGATGAAAATGCTGACAAAATGCTAGAAATATTAAATCATGCTGAAGAAAAAATACTATTAGAAGGTGGGAAGGGAGGATTGGGTAATTGGCATTTTAAATCTGCTTCTAATCAAAATCCAGAGTATCATCAAAAAGGTCTTGAAGGATTAGATCAATGGATTGTTTTAGAACTTAAAGTTCTCGCTGATGTTGGCTTGGTTGGATTGCCAAATGCTGGGAAATCTACGTTGGTCTCAAAATTAACAGCAGCAAAACCCAAAATAGCAGACTACCCATTTACTACCCTGACCCCAAATCTAGGTATTGTTCAACTGTCAAATTATAGAAGTTTTGTCATTGCTGACATACCTGGTATTATTGAGGGCGCCCATCAAGGTAAAGGGCTAGGGCATCGATTTTTAAGACACATCGAGCGCAATTCAGTATTACTTTATGTAATTCCTTCAGATAGTGAAGATATAATTACAGAGTTAAATATTCTAGAAAATGAGCTTAATAAATTCAGCACAGAATTGGCATTAAAGGACAAATTGTTAGTTATCTCAAAGTCAGATTTTTTAGACGATGAATTAAAACTTTGGTTAACTGATCAATTGAATACCATCAACATTCCTTGGCTTTTTGTGTCAAGTTTTACAAAAGAAAATTTAGCAAGTCTCAAAGAAGAACTCTGGAAAATAATTCAGTAGAATCTTTAGAGTATATAAAAACGAATCTTAAAACATAACTTCGCTATTACTTTCTAGAACATGAAAATTGCATTTAATTGGTTACAGGACTACATAAAAATTGACGATTTAAATCAAGAGGAGGTTTTTGAAAAATTGTCAGATTCAGGCTTGGAAGTGGAAGGCGTAGAGTTGTATCAAAATTTTAAAGGAAATTTAGAGGGTTTGGTTGTTGGAGAAGTTCGATCGTGCTATAAACATCCAAATGCGGACAAGCTTAAGATAACTGAAGTCAATATTGGCAAAGAAAAAAATCTCAATATAATATGTGGTGCGCCTAACGTGGAACAAAACCAAAAAGTGGTTGTTGCTCCTATTGGAACCAAGCTTTACCCTTTTCAAGGGGAACCATTTACAATTAAAAAGAGCAAGATTCGGGGTGAAATTTCTGAAGGAATGCTTTGCGCTGAAGATGAAATTGGTTTGGGTAAAGGGCATAATGGAATTATGGTATTGCCAGAAGGTATAAAGGTTGGTTCGCTTCTCTCTGATCTTTATTCCCCTTATGAAGATACGATAATTGAAATTGGGATTACTCCCAATCGGGCGGATGCGATAAGCCATTTTGGCGTTGCAAGGGATTTAAAAGCGCTTTTTAATAGAATGATTTGTTTCCCTCAAAAAGAAGCTTGGAGGCCTCATTTTAATTCCAATATCCAAGTAGAAATCCAAAATAATGAATCTTGCCTGCGTTACAGTGGAATTGAAATAAGAAACATACATGTTGTTGAATCTGATAAATGGCTACAAAATCGTTTAAAATCAATCGGATTAACACCTATTAACAATATTGTAGACATAACAAACTATGTCATGCACAGTATTGGCCAGCCCTTACATGCATTTGATTCTTTGCAGATTAAAAACCAAAAAATTGTAGTTAGAAATGCAAAAGAAAACGAAACAATTACTACGCTAGATGGTCAAAAAAGAAAATTAAAAAATAACCATTTGCTGATTTGCAATGAAGAGGAGACAATGGCAATAGCAGGAGTTTTCGGTGGTGAAAATTCAGGTGTCTCTTCATCAACCACATCCATATTTATGGAGAGCGCTTACTTTAATCCGATAAGTGTAAGAAAATCAGCGAAAGAGCACGGGTTGAATACAGATGCATCATTTAGATATGAACGAGGAACAGATCCCAATATAACCATTATAGCTCTTCAGGTAGCAGTTGCGTTGCTCAAACAGTCTCAACCAAAGCTTGAGTATAGCCAGGTTTTTGATCATTATCCACAAAAAATAAAGGCGTGGAATATTTCTCTAGATTTAGGCAAGGTGAATCGTCTTTCAGGAGTTGAGATACCATTAGAGAAAGTTACGGCGATTTTGACCAATTTAGATATGAAGGTGAATCAAATCGATCATGAAAATTTGTTGGTTACAGTGCCACCCTATCGTGTAGATGTTAAGAGAGATATTGATCTTATTGAGGAAATTTTAAGAATTTTCGGTTTCAATAAAGTACCAATCATTAATAGAAATATCCAAAGTTTGGTTTCGATGCCAAACCAAAATCGTTTTCTAACTAAAGAAAAAATTGCGAATTATTTAACCAACCTTGGGTTTTACGAAATAATGACCAACTCAATGGAAAGCGATACGTATTACGAAAAAAACCTACAAAAAAATCTGGTAAAAATGCTCAATCCACTGAGCAGCAATACAGCAGTTTTAAGAAATTCACTGTTGCATACAGCGCTTCAATCCATTGCGTATAACAAAAATCGACAACAAAATAATTTGAAGTTTTTTGAGTTTGGTAAAATATATTGGAAAGAAAATGATGTGTTCAAAGAACAAAATCAGCTTATCATGATTTGCACTGGCGTGCAGAAAACAAGACATTGGAGAAATGACACCAATAAAGCTGATGCATATTATTTGGCAGGTGTAATAAAAAATGTTGGAAAAAAAATGGGTATCGATTTAAAAGAAGAGAATCTTCTTCGACAAGTCCATATTGTAGATCAAAAAACACTAAAAAAACATGATATTAAAGATGAGGTATTTTATTACCAATGTAATTGGGATAGTTGGCTTAGAGAAACAGAAAAATATAAAATAAACATTCAAAAAATTTCAAAATTTCCAAAAGTTACAAGAGATTTGGCATTGGTTGTCGATGCTTCATGTTCTTATTTTAAATTAAAAGAAGAAGCACACAGATTACTACCTCAACAGCTTGAAAAAGTTTCTCTTTTTGATGTGTACTCCGGAAAATCATTAACAAACGATAAACAATCTTTAGGCCTGAGTTTTACACTTCACAACCCTTCGAAAACTATGGAAGAAAAAGAAATTGAAGAAATTATGGATAAATTGATACATATGTTCAAACAAAAATTTCACGCAGATATAAGGCAGTAAGTTATTATGAATAATACAATTAAACAGTTGGAAAATATTGATCAAGATTTACGAAAACTGATCGAAACAAAAAAAAATCTGGTTCGCCAAAATATTGATTTACGAAAACAAATTGAAGAGCTAAATAAAAGCCATTCTAAATCAAAAAACGAAAGAGAGAAAAATAAAAATCCTAAACTTGTAGTCAATCATTTGGAAGAAACAAAATCCAAAAAAGAAATCGAAGACCAGATAGATTTTTTGGTAAAAAAAATTGACAAATGTATTTACTTAATTAGTTAGTAAAAAAAGGTGTGGAAGAAGAAATTTCAATAAAAATTAACATTGAAGATAGGAGTTATCCTTTGAGGGTTTCTGTTGCGGAAAAAAATATGATTTTGCAGGCAGCTAGAACCATAAATGAAAAATCAAAATTTTACAGAGAAAATTTTTCTGTTAAAGATCTTCAAGATTGTTTAGCTATGGTTGCTCTTGAATTTGCTACCTCCAAGTCATCAAATGTTTATGAAGAAATTGATGGACAAAAAGAGATTGAAGAAAAAATTCAGGATATACAATCTTTGTTAATTGAAGCATTGTCTTAAACACCCCAAATATTTTAAAAGATGAGCATAATTGTTATTATTTTGTCCGCAATAGCCGGAATTGCTATAGGCGGTTTGGTAGCCACGACTTTAAAAAGTGGCGTGAATGAAAAGAAAGTCAAAAAATTAGTTGAAGATGCTGAAAAAGAAGCTGCTTCTCTAAAAAGGCAAAAAGAGTTGGAAGCTAAAGAACACTTTATGAAACTCAAAAGTGAGCACAATGAAAGTGTCCGGGACACAAAACATGAACTTAGAGGAAAAGAAGCTGAGCTAAGAAGAAAAGAACAAAGTTTGAATGACAAAAGTGTAAATTTAGATAAAAGAATGGATGAGGTTGAGCTAAGTAAAAAAGAACTCAAAAAACAACAGGATGCCATCGTAGACAAGAAAATTGGGCTTGAAAAAAGCCAGAAAGAGTATATAAAAAAGTTAGAATCTGTTGCTAGTATTTCATCAGAAGAAGCAAAAAATGAAATGATGGAAACAATAAAGAAGGAGGCACATACAGACGCCATTGTTTATGTAAAACAAATTGTTGATGAAGCTAAATTAACAGCATCTAAAGAAGCAAAAAGAATGATTTTACAAACTATTCAGCGCACAGCTGCAGAACAAGCTATCGAAAATACGGTAACTGTATTTAACATCGAAAGTGATGAAGTAAAAGGACGGATCATTGGAAGGGAGGGGCGAAATATCAGAGCTTTGGAGGCAGCTACTGGGATAGAATTAATTGTTGACGATACACCTGAAGCCATAATTCTTTCAGGGTTCGATCCGGTGAGGAGAGAAGTTGCTCGACTTTCTCTTCATAGGCTCATCTCGGATGGAAGAATACATCCAGCAAGAATTGAAGAAGTTGTTTCCAAAACTAAAAAGGAGCTTGAAGATGAAATTGTGGAGTATGGTCAAAAAGCTGTAATAGAATTGGGCATAAACGGTCTTCACCCACAACTTATAAGAATGGTAGGCAGGATGCGTTATAGATCAAGCTATGGGCAAAATTTATTACAGCATAGTAAGGAAGTTGCCAGATTGTGCAGCACCATGGCTGCAGAGTTTGGTCTTGATGCCAAGTTGGCCAAAAGAGGAGGATTACTGCATGATATCGGTAAAGTACCAGAAGAAGATGAAGAAATGCCACATGCATTATTGGGTATGAAACTTTGCGAGAAATTTGGTGAAAACCCTGAAGTCTGCAACTCGGTTGGCGCACACCATGATGAAATAGAAATGACAAGTTTGTTGTCTCCAATAGTACAGGCCTGCGACGCAATTTCTGGCTCAAGACCTGGTGCTAGAAGAGAAGATTCAGAAGCATATCTCAAAAGACTTCAGGATTTAGAAAAAACGGCATTAAGCTTTGATGGAGTAGAAAAAGCATATGCTATTCAAGCAGGCAGGGAGCTAAGGGTTGTAGTAGATAGTGACTCACTTGATGACAAAAAAGCTGACTTACTTTCTTTTGACTTGTCTCAGAAAATTATGAAAGAAATGATCTACCCAGGTCAAATTAAGGTTACTGTAATTCGCGAACGGCGAGCAGTAAACTTTGCTAAATAGTTTTCAATATTTGCTCTGCAGCAACTTTCCCACTTATTAAACTCGGAGGTACTCCAGGTCCTGGGGTTGTAAGTTGCCCTGCAAAGTATAAATTTTCCACCTTTTTGCTTTTTAATTTTGGTTTTAGAAACGCCGTTTGGTCCAAGGTATTTGCCAAACCATATGCATTACCTTTAAGGCTATTATATTCTTGCATAAATTCTTTTCGACTAAAGGTCTCGTATACTTCTATATGCTTAGAAATGTCTATCCCAAAATGACCTTCCATTCTTTTGCAGATCATTTCAAAATATTTTTTTCTAATAATTTCATTGTCATCATTTAATTCTACAGACGTTGGGATTAAAAAAAATAAATTCTCTTTACCAGGAGGTGCTACTGATTTGTCAGTTCTACTGGGCGCACATAGGTAAAACAAGGGGTCAGTTGGCCATTTATGTGTGGTGTATATTTCTTTTGCATGATTTTCAAAATTTGAATCAAAAAATAGGCTGTGGTGTTTTAATTTATCAATTTTCGTATTTAAACCCACGTAATATAACAAGGACGATGGAGCCATTTTTCGACTATTCCAATAATTATCCGAGTAGCTTCTGTCAGATTCAAAAAGTAAATTTTTTTCGGTAAATGCATAATCTGCGGAGGAAATTATATAATCTGTTTTGAAGCTACCTTGAGATGAGTAAACCTCATAGGCTTTCCCTTTATGTGTTCGAATATGTAAAACATTTTGATTTGTTTCAATATTTACACCGAGTTCAATAGCTACTTTTTCCATTGCCTCGATGATTTTATTCATTCCGCCCATAGGATACCAAGTTCCCAATTTTAAATCAGCATAGTTCATTAAACTATAGAGTGCTGGAATATTGGCTGCGGTTTGTCCTAAGAAAAGAACTGGAAACTCCAGAATCAATCTTAAGTAGGGGTGCTTCACAACTTCGGCAACGTGCTTTCTCATGGATTTGAAAATATCCAGTTTAAGTGCTTTTTTGAGTAAGTCGAACTGAGCAAATTCAAGAATACTTAGGGATGGTTTTGAAACAAATTCGCCCAACCCAATTTTGTATTTTATTTCTGCTTCATCAAAAAATTTTTTTAATCGCAATGAACTACCACTTTCATATCGCTCAAAAAGCTCAAATAAGTCAGCTTCTGAAGCTGGAACAGAAATTTTTTCTTTCTTAAAAAATACATCATAGCTAGGATCAAGTCTTTCGAGCTGATATAAATCAGAAACCTGATAACCAAAGTCTGAAAAATATTGTTCAAAAACATCTGGCATCCAATACCAACTGGGACCCATATCGAAAGTGAATCCATTTTTTGAAAATTTCCTTGCTCTACCACCAACGGTGTCATGTTTTTCCAAAAGAGTTACTTCAATCCCTTCATTAGCTAAATAAGAGGCAGCACTTAATCCCGCAAACCCACCACCAATAACCACAACCTTTTTATTATCCATTTTATTCTCTAAACCGAATTAGTTTCAAACTAAACAAAAGATTATTATAATTGGTTGGATTTATTATTTTTACCATTCCATGGCACTAGGATCCTACGAAAAAGAACGAAATAGAAAAGGTTTGTTTATCATTATTGCGCTATTGCTAGTAGTCAATGCATTATTAATTTATTTCCTAACTGCAAAACGAAGTGAACTCAGGGATACAAACATTGAATTAGCGGAAACGGAAGAGACAAAAATTGAATTGCAAAATTTATTGAATGACTCAGAAAGTGAACTTGGTGAATACAAACTTCAAAACGCAAGTTTAGACAGTATCATTTATGTTAGAAATGAAGCTTTAGAAAAAAGAATCAGTAGAATAAAGCAATTAATAAGTAGCGATAGAATAAGTAAAAGTGCTTTGCAACAGGCAAAAAAACAAATAGCTGATCTGAAGAGACAACTGGCTTCATTTACATCTGAGATTGACTCGCTAAGTAGAGAAAACAAATATTTAAAAGACGAAAATTATGTAATGCAGCAAGCCATTATTGAGGAGCAAACCAAGAATGCTAACCTGAGCAACGCAAATAGAATGTTGGAAGATAAAGTTGATTTGGCTTCAAAGATGCGCCCTTTAAACCTCGAGGGATCGGCAGTCAGAAAAAGAAGTAATGGTTCATATAAACCCATCAGTAAACTTAAGAGGGCTGATCAACTTTTAATTAAGTTTACCTTAGCGAAAAATGAGGTGGCTGAGCAAGTCCCTAAAGTTATTTACCTTAAGTTGATGTCACCAAGCAAAGAAACCATTTACAATGAAGCCATAGGTTCAGGAAAATTTATTTTTAGAGGTGAAGAATCTTTATATACGGATAAAGTCACTATAAATTTTGAGAATAAAAATGAAAGAGTAACTTTTGCTTGGCCGGTAAAAGAGTACATGATCGCAGGTGAATACGAAGCTATTCTCTTTTCTGAAAATCATCTAATTGGAAAGACCAGCTTTAGCGTCAAGTAGTTTTTGTCTAAATTTTTCGGGTATTTCTTGCGTTTTTTTAGAAACATAATCATAAAATATGATTCCTGTTTTTGCTTTTGCTAAGAGGGTTTTTGATTCTTGTTTTTGTAGGGAATAATAGAGTTCAAAACTTGCATTGCCAATTTCACCCAAAAACAATGATATTTTTAGCTTATCATTTAAATGGCCTTCTGAAAGATACACTATCGAGGCATCCCCCTGAATGATACTTTTTCCTTCAATTGACAATTCCGAATAATCCAAGCTTTGCAACCATTGTATTCGGGTTTGTTGGGCATAAACCAAAATCATTTCATTACCTAAATGCTGGCCATAGTTTAAGTCGTCTACTCTTATTTCTAAATCAAAACTATAAAGAAAAGTTGATGGTATGTTTAGTTTTACCCTAGGCATAAATTAAAAAGCTGAGCGTAAAATTTGAGTTAAATTCTCATCTATTCGTGCGGGCAATTTATGCCGCACACTAAATAGCACAAAAGTGATTTTTGCACTAAAAATTACTTTTTCTTCTTTTATCATTTCCTGAAGAAAACTACAGCTTGTATTGCCTATTTTACATAGACTGGTTTCAATGCATATGTCGTCACCTGGCAAAGCTGGTGCCTTGAATTGGGCATCTATATTTACGATGAAAAATTGAAGTTTTTTTTCTCTAAATGTAGCAGTTCCCATGAATTTATGGACAATTTGCCATCTAGCCTCTTCACATAATTCAAAATATCGAGCATTGTTTATATGTCCATATGCATCACAATGATACCCTCTAACGGTAAAGTGAAATTCTTTTTTCAAATCAATTTGACGTCTGTAAAATAATATTTTTAAAACTATCCATTAAGCGTAAACCATCGTTTACATAATTTTTTCTATAAGTAAATGGTTTACCATATTTTGGGTACGGTTTGCCAGTATTATGGATGTGAAAAGCGTCTTTAAATTTGCCCTCGCGAAGATAAGTCCCATAATTTTTTGAGATCCAATCTATACCGATAGCAACCCTATTGGCTTTATCAAAATCTTTTCTATTGATTTTCATAGGGATTGATTTATAGCCCATAATTTGCAAAGGCCCCCAGCTGCTAGAAAGCTCTCTTAAATCATTCTCGTTTTGATTTATTAGGTCTTTTTGCTCGATTCGTTCAAATTGTTTTAGTTGCCCGTTTTTCACTTGTTTAAGTTGTCTATAAATGTGTTTTTCAAAACGGCGAGGGATTATTTTCCTCCCAGAGCATTCTAAGCCAATTATTGCCAATACATAGGAGGGTGGAATATTTGGGTAGCGTTCACAAGCGTGCTGGACATCTTGGTAATAATTTTGGAATGTAATTTCTACCAAGCCATTTCCTCTTTTTAATTGAAGATTATTGTCGCCCTTTTTTGTGTAAAGTACAACAGCTATAAGTATTACTGGCAAGATTGTTATCCACCACTTCATGGTTTAGATAATAAAACGAATTAATTTTATTTTAATTTTCTACGAAGAATTTTCCCAACGTTAGATTTTGGAAGCTCCTCTCTAAAATGAATCTGTTTGGGGATCTTATAATTTGTAAGTTTTTCTTTACAGAGTAGTTTAATCTCATCTGCTGACAAGGTAGGATCTTTCTTGACAATAAATGCGGCAACCAATTCTGAAGACTTTTTATCTTCAACACCTGTAACACCAACTTCTAAAACTTTTGGATGTTCTGAAATTACTTTTTCTACTTCATTTGGGTAAACATTAAATCCAGAAACATTGATCATCTCTTTTTTTCTGTCAATAATTTTGAAAAAAAAGTCTTCATCCATATAGCCTATATCACCCGTAAGGAAGTAGCCGTTTTCTGTAAAGTATTTTTTATTTTCCTCTCCAACATTCCAATAACCTTGATGAACTTGTGGTCCTTTTATCCCAATTTCTCCATGCTCACCTTGGGGCAATTCGTTCTGTTGGTCATCAAAAATGGCCATGTCTGTATCTGGAACTGGAATACCAATAAATCCAATTTTGTGCTTACCACCTAAAGGTGCAAAAGATGCAACAGGTGAGGTTTCTGAAAGACCATAACCTTCTAGAAGATCAACACCAGTGATACTTTTCCATTTATCTGCAACAACCTTTTGAATGGACATACCACCACCTACTGATAATTTAAGTTGATCAAATTTCAATTTTTTAAATTCTGGATGGTTTAACATTCCGTTGTAAAGTGTGTTCACACCGGTAATGTAATTCATAGGATATTTTTTCAGAATTTTCAAAAATCCAGACATATCTCTTGGATTGGTGACCAATATGTTTTTTGCACCAGTTGTATAGAAGAGCATGCAATTAATAGTGAGTGCAAAAATGTGGTAGAGTGGCAAGGCGGTAATTACAATTTCCCCTTTGTGGTCAAAAAGGTTTCCAATCCATGCGTGACATTGCATTATATTAGATATGATATTTGAATGACTAAGCTGTGCACCTTTTGAAAGTCCTGTTGTGCCGCCTGTATATTGTAAAAATGCGATATCATTTCTATTTATATCAATGGCCTTAGGGGTTTTATTTGCAGATTTTGACAGAATTTGTTTGAGAGAAATTGCCTGCGGTAGATGAAAAGTAGGCACCATTTTCTTGATATGCTTAATTACCGTATTGATAATTGTTCCTTTGAATCCGCCTACTTGATCACCAATTTTGGTAGTTATCACGGTATAAATATTGGTATCATCAATGATTGATTCTAGATTTTTGCAGAAATTTTCGAGTATAACTATTGCTTTTGCTCCTGAATCTTTAAACTGATGCTTCATTTCATGAGGTGTATAAAGCGGATTTGTGTTGACTACTACTAAACCGGCCTTGATGGCTCCAAATAATACAATAGGAAACTGTAAAATATTTGGCAACTGGATAGCAATTCTATCTCCTTTTTTAAGGTTTGTATTTGTTTGAATATAATGGGCAAAAGCATCTGAAAATGCCCCAATTTCGCCATAACTTAAACTTTTATCAAAGCAAAAGAATGAAGGATCCGAATGGTATTTTTCCGAGTTTTCATTAATCAAATCTATCAAGCTATTGTATCTATCTAGATCTGCGTTATGTGGTACAAAGTCAGGATAATTTTTTATCCAAGGTCTATTTGACGGCATGTAAAGTATAATTTAAAACTTACAATATTATAAATATCTATCTATTTCGCGCTGAATGTCTTTTTGTTTGAGTGATTCTCTTTTGTCGTGCAATTTTTTACCTTTTCCGAGACCAATTTTTAGTTTTAGAAAATTCCTTTCTGAAATAAAGATCTCTAAGGGGATTAAGGTATTTCCCTGTATTTCCACTTTAGATTTTATTTTTTTCAATTCTTTTTTCGTTAGGAGCAATTGTTTGTCTCTTAATGGTTCTTGATTTACGTATCCTGCATTTCTAAATTCATTTATTTGCATCCCTCGGATTATCAACTTTTTTTGGTGAAATAGGCAATAAGCCTCTGAAATGGAGGCCTCACTTTTTTTTAGTGATTTTACTTCTGCTCCGGTTAAGACCATACCTGCAACAAAGGTTTCCTCTATTTGGTATTCAAATCTTGCTTTACGGTTTGATATGATAAGTCTATTTTTCAACTGTTTTCTTCAATCTTAAAAAAATAGCACTCATTTTTTTTCGGTTTACCAATTTTTGCCCAGTGCGCCCTTCAGCAATAGTCCTTTTACCCACTTTTGCGACAAATTTTATCACAAAGTTTTTTTTATCTTCATTTACTATCCTTCCTTCAAAAAGTATTTCTTCATGTAAGAATGCGGGCCCTAAATGTTGGATATCTACAAAGGTACCAATGCCTTCATTGTGTTCATCTACAAAAGGCAAAATGAACATTCGTCCTAATTTTTCTGCCTCTCGGCAAAGGGTATATGTGCTGCAAACTTCATGGATATCCGATCCAAAAAAATTGGGAAAGTCATTTTCTTGCACACTATAGCTATGGATTTTATTTTTCATGTAGTACCGATTAATTGCTTAGTGTAGTCTTTGACAGGCTTCTCAAAAATATTGCTTATGCTTCCCCATTCCACAATTTTTCCATTTTGTAAAATTATTGCACGGTCACAAAAATTCCTTATAACTTTCATATCATGGCCGATAAAAAGATAGGTGAGCCCCTGTGATATCTGTATTTTTTTGAGTAAAGTTAGAATTTGAATTTGAGTTTTTGCATCCAATGCACTGACTGCCTCGTCCAATACCAATAATTTTGGACTGACTGCCAGGGCTCTTGCTATATTAACTCTTTGTTTTTGGCCTCCGCTGAGCTGATGAGGGTACTTTGTTGCGCTATTTTGATCAAGTTCAACTTGATCAAGCAAATAAAATACATGCTCAGGATTTGCTTTTTTTGGATGGTGTATTTGCAAAACTTCCAAAATGATCTTAAGCACAGAGTGATTAGGGTTTAAACTGCTATTGGGGTCTTGAAATACCATTTGTATATTTTTGGCATATTGTTTTTTATTGGAAATTTCTTTTATATCAATTCCCTCGAAATAAATATTTCCTCTTTGTATTTTTTTTAATTTCAGCAAGCAACTTACCAGTGTACTTTTGCCACTTCCTGACTCACCAATAATACCCAGTATTTCACCTTTTTTTAAATGAAACCCAATTGGGCCAATACCTTTTTTTGATGAATATTGAAAATAAACATCTTTAAATTCTAGGATATCTTCTTCCTCGTCAACTAAGCCGTTTTTTATTTTTGTGCTTATATCCAATAATTCTTGTGTATAAGGATGGAGTGTTTTTTTATTGCTAGATGGTGTGAACTTATCCACCAGACAACCATTTTGCAAAACATAAATCATATCACTATTCTTCAACACCAAACGTAGTTCGTGGGAAATAAACAAAATGGAAATCCTGTTTTTCTTTTGGATTGATTTTAGCAAAGTCAAAATTTCATTTTTTAAGATAGGGTCTAATGCTGTAGAAGGTTCGTCAGCAATCAAAAGTTTTGGCTCCCTGATTAAAGCCATAGCGATCATTACCCTTTGTCGCTGCCCACCACTCAACTGATGAGGATAACTTCTTCGTATTCTTTTGTGCTCAAATAAACCTACTTGGTTGAGAATTTTTTTAAGTTTTTTGTCTTTGTTTACTGATTGTATTTTAGCATTTTCCAAAAGTTGCTTCTCAATCCGCATAATTGGGTTTAGTGCACTAAGGGGTTCTTGAAAAATGTAAGCAATGTCCTCTGTTCGGATTTTTCTTAACTCATCTTTTGTGGTATTGAAAATATTTTTTTGTTCAAAAAGAACCGTCCCTTTCATTCTAGCGTGTTTAGGAAGTAGTTTGGTTATCGAAAGTGCAGTGATTGATTTACCGCTACCTGACTCGCCAATTAGCGATACAAATTGGTTTTCTTTAACGTTAAGGTTTAGATTGTGAACAATCTGTTGTGAATTGAAAAATATATCGAGTCCTTTAATTTCGAGCAAATTATCTAAGTCTATTAACAGATTTAATTAGGTTCTCATCCTTCAAAGTATAACGGTATGCCAATATTTCAAAAAGAATTAGTGTAAGTGGGATAAAGGCTTCAATTGAATAATGGAATGATTGTACTATTGTATTTTCACCCCTAAGATTTTGGCAAACGGAGTAAGAGCTTTGAAACATGAAATACAAGCCAATGATGACTAAGCCTATTTGCAAAAAAGTTAGTTTCATTTGCAAATTTCTTCGCTTGAAAAGCAGTAGTGTTGCGCATGCCAAAATAGAGACTAAAGCAAAGGTAAATTGAACAAAATGGTTTTTTACCATCATATTCAAGTCCGAATCTTGATTACTTTCAAAATATCTTGCGCTATAAGTGGTGATGATTTTTTGAAGCTCAAAATCTGTTTTTAATGTAGCTTCAAAAAATTTCACATTACCAAAAACCAACCAACTCGAAAGTAAGGCAACGAGCAACCAAAAAACGCTTTGTTTTCTCTGCAACATCAAAACGAAGTTATTTAATAATATTGATGACATCAGATAAAAATTAATTTTGTTTAATGCAACAAGCATATATAGTTGATGCAGTTAGGACACCTGTTGGAAAGTATGGGGGTGCCTTATCGTCTATTCGTCCTGATGACTTGGCAAGTTTGGTAATTTCTTCTATTGTGCAACGAAATCCTGAACTTGATTATCATATTACAGAAGAAGTGATTTTTGGCGCAGCCAATCAAGCAGGTGAAGATAATAGAAATGTGGCCCGAATGGCTCTTTTGATGGCTGGACTTCCTCTAAATGTACCTGGAGTTACAGTAAATAGATTGTGCGCAAGTGGCCTTCACGCAATTTCTGAGGCGGCTAAGGGGATACAATTAGGGTATGGAGATATTTATTTGGCAGGTGGAGTAGAAAGTATGAGCAGGGCGCCTTATGTTCTGAGTAAATCTGAAACGCCTTTTTCAAGAAAAGCAGAAATGTTTGACACCTCTATTGGATGGAGGTTTACCAATCCCAAATTATCTTCTTTGCATTATCCATTCGCGATGGGTCAAACAGCAGAAAACGTTGCAGAGAAATATAAAATAAGTAGAGAAGAACAGGACCAGTTTGCTCGAAAATCGCAAGAAAAATATCAACGCGCTTCAGATAATGACAAATTTGTAGAAGAAATAATTCCAGTTAATGTACCTCAGAGAAAACAAGATGATTTAATTGTGCGTGAAGATGAGCACCCAAGGCTGAGTTCATTAGAACAATTGGCTAAACTCAAACCTGCATTTAAAGATGGTGGAACCGTAACAGCTGGAAATAGTAGTGGAGTTAATGATGGAGCAAGTTGTTTACTTATTGTATCTGAAAAAATACTAAAAGATTTTCGGCTTAAGCCAATGGCAAGAATCCTTAGTAGTGCATCGGCTGGCGTTGATCCAGCTATAATGGGTGTAGGACCTGTTCCAGCTACACGAAAAGCTTTAAAAAGGGCTGGCATCGCAAGAAGTCAACTTGATTTGATTGAGCTAAATGAAGCATTCGCTGCTCAAAGTATTGCTTGCATAAAAGACCTAGAATTAGATGATGAAGTAATTAATGTAAACGGTGGCTCAATTGCGATCGGACACCCACTAGGTTGCAGTGGCGCTAGAATTAGCACAACTTTAGTTCATGAATTAAATAAACGAGATACAGCTAAATATGCCTTGGCTACAATGTGTGTTGGCGTTGGGCAAGGAATGGCATTGGTAATTGAAAAAGTATAATTTGAGGGTTTTCGCCAAACTTCAATTTAAAGGTACCCATTATCATGGTTGGCAAATTCAAGAAAATGCCAACTCTATTCAAGAAGAACTTCAAAAATCTCTTGAGACATTGATAGGTAAGAATACACCCATTACCGGTTGTGGAAGAACAGATACAGGGGTGCATGCTTCAGAGTTTTATGCACATTTCGATATTGAAGCTATCCCAACAAACTTCTTGAATCGATGGAATGGAATATTGTCAAATGATATAGCTGTTTCAAACATATTGTCTGCTCCCGAGCATTTTAGTGCTCGCTTTGATGCAAAATACAGGACTTATGGTTACTATATGCATAAATTAAAGGACCCTTTTAAAAACGAAATTAGTTGGTATCAAACCCAAGACTTTGACTTTGAAAAAATGCAGAAAGCTGCTTCGCTCCTCCTTAAACACGAAAATTTCAAAAGTTTTTGTAAATTAAAATCTGATAATAAGACGCATAATTGTAAAATTATTGAGGCTAAATTTATCGTCACTGAAAAAGGAAGTAAATTCAAAATCGAAGCCAATAGATTTTTACGTGGAATGGTTCGGGCAATTGTTGGCACACTCATCCAAGTAGGAAAGGGAAGTATAGATGTTGCACAATTTGAGCGCATAATCAGACAACAAAATCGAAGTAAAGCAGGCCCATCGGTTCCTGCGCATGGTTTATTTTTGGAAAAAATCAAATACCCTACAGGCAAGTTAAAAAAGATTGGTTAACCGAGAGAAACAATTCATAAAATGGAAGGAAAAAATAAAAAAACTGATTACAGACTACTGATAAGAATTTTCAAACTTTCATTTGAATTTAAAAAAGCACTTTGGGTGTCTATAATTTTAACTTTGCTGGCTTCCTTTTTGGGCCCTATAAGACCGATACTTATCCAAAAGACAATTGACAATTATATTGCTTTTGGAGACAAAAAAGGCCTAATTGAGATGATTTCGCTTATTTCTTCTTTATTGATTTTACAGACAATTGTTCTTTTCTTTCAAACGTATGCTACCAATTGGCTTGGACAGTCAGTTGTGAAGAGTCTTAGAGACCGTGTTTTTCAGCATATTGGAAAATTGAAAATGAGTTATTTCAATAAAACACCAGTTGGTAGGACAGTAACCCGGGTAGTAGGTGATATAGAAACGATTGCTGAAGTTTTCGCTTCTGGATTAATTTCTATCTCTGGCGACCTCTTGATGATAATTTTTATTGTTTCATTCATGGTTTATCAAGACCTACAAATGACACTAATCAGTTTGTCGGTTTTACCAATTTTGCTTTATGCATCGCAAGTATTTCGCAAAGGGGTAAAATATGCATTTGAAGAGGTAAGAACGCAAGTTGCCTCCTTAAACGCTTTTGTTCAAGAACGCATAAGTGGAATACATCTTGTTCAAATATTCAACAGAGAACAATCAGAATTTGACAAGTTTAAAACCATCAACAAAAAACACCTTGAGGCCAATAAGAAATCTGTTTTTCATCATGCTATATATTTTCCAATTGTAGAAATTATCACTTCTTTATCAATGGGCTTGGTGGTATTATGGGGTGTCAAAAAATCTTTAAATCTTGACATCAGTCCAGGTTTAATAGTTGCATTTTATTTGTATATACAAATGTTTTTTCGTCCAATAAGAATGATTGCCAATCGCTTCAATCAAATACAAATGGGTATGGTATCCGCTGAGCGGATTTATAAACTTCTCGACGCAAAAGATGAAATTGAATTACAAGGAAACTGGGAAGGAGATATTCATGGTAACATCAACTTTAAAAATGTATGGTTTGCTTATAATGATGAAGATTATATACTCAAAAACATATCATTTGCTTTACATAAAGGAGAAACCTTAGCACTTGTTGGAGCTACTGGGGCTGGAAAATCTTCAATAATTAATTTGATTTCAAAGTTTTATTCCAAACAAAAGGGAGAAATTTTTATCGATGGAACAGAGATTGAAAATTGGAATTTGGACGCTTTGAGAAGTCAAATGGCAATTGTTCTACAAGATATTTTTTTATTTTCAGGTTCAATACGGCAAAATATAAACATTACAGAAAAAGTATCTATTGAAAAAATAAAAGATGCTGCAATAGGTGTGGGGGCTTCTTCTTTTATCGAAAACCTGCCCAATAACTATGACTTTGATGTGATGGAAAGAGGAAGTGCCCTTTCCACAGGACAACGTCAATTAATTAGTTTCATTCGGGCCTTGGCTTTTGATCCAAAATTGTTAATATTAGACGAGGCTACTAGTTCGGTAGATAGCGAAACTGAATCTTTAATCCAGCATGCCATAAGTAGGCTCTTACAGGGGAGAACTTCCATTGTTATTGCACATAGGCTAAGCACCATTCAACATGCCCATATGATTCTTGTGATGAACCAAGGTGAAATTGTAGAAAGGGGAAATCATACAGAATTGATGAAAAAAAGAGGTTATTATTACGATTTACATCAACAAAAATTAGAACTTGCGTAAATCTAAATAATGAAAACTGTTGTAAGTGGAATTAGGCCAACAGGCATGTTGCATTTGGGAAATTACTTTGGTGCGCTAAAAAATTTTGTCAAAATGCAAGATTCTTTTAAGTGTTTTTTCTTTATAGCCGATGTTCACTCCTTAACTACACACCCAACTCCAAATAATTTGCAACAAAGTGTTAAACATGTATTAGCCGAATACTTAGCTTTGGGTCTAGACCCTGAAAAGAGCACTATTTTCATTCAGAGCGATTTGCCCGAAGTATATGAGTTGTATACCTACATGAATATGAATGCATATCTTGGTGAATTAGAGCGTAACACAACTTTTAAAGAAAAAATAAGAAATCAACCCGATAACATAAATGCCGGTTTATTGACCTATCCAGTCTTAATGGCAGTTGATATTTTGATACATAAAGCAGACTTGGTGCCGGTCGGCAAAGATCAAGAGCAACACTTGGAAATGACGCGTCAATTTGGTAACCGTTTTAATAGGTTGTATGAAAATGATTTTTTCCCAGCGCCCAAAGCATTCAACTTTGGTGAAGATTTGGTAAAAGTACCGGGGCTAACCGGACAAGGTAAGATGAGTAAAAGTTCCGGAGAAGCAGATACAATTTTCATATTTGATGACCCTTCGATATTAAAAAAGAAAATAATGCGTGCCAAAACTGATGGTGGACCGGATAAGCCAAATCAAAAAATGTCTCCTGAAATTGCAAATCTTTTTGATCTTATGAATTTGGTCTCTGAAAAATCTACTGTAGAAAAATTTAGAGAAGATTACAACAAAATGACCATAAGGTACGGTGATTTTAAAAAGCAACTTGCAGAAGACATGGAAAAATTTGTTTACCCCTTACGCACTCAGATATCTGATATACTAGGAAATACAGATTATCTGGCAAAAGTTGCCGAAATAGGTAAAGAGAAGGCAAAAGCAAGTGCACAAAAAACCATTAAAGAGGTTAGAGAAATTATTGGCATTAAATCGTTTAATTAATACTTTTGACACCTAAAGGATGAAGGCAAAACATATAGCAATCGCAGGCAATATAGGATCAGGTAAGACCACTTTGACAACACTTTTGTCCAAACATTATGACTGGGAGCCACATTATGAAGCTCTAGACGAGAATCCCTATATATCAGACTTTTACGAGGATATGCCTCGATGGAGTTTTAACCTTCAGATTTATTTTTTAAATAGCCGTTTTAACAGCTTGCTCAGAATTGCTGAAACGTCAAAAACAGTTGTACAGGACCGAACAATATTTGAAGATTCGAAGATTTTTGCTCCAAACTTACACTCAATGGGTCTTATGACCACTAGAGATTTTGAAACTTATGAGTCATTATTTACTAGCATTAAGTCCATGATTCAAGCGCCTGATCTCATGGTATATCTTAGAGGTAGTATTCCAACTTTGGTGTCGAGAATCCAAAAAAGAGGAAGAGAATATGAGGATAGCATCCGATTAGATTACCTTAAAAGACTAAACGAAAGGTATGAAGCTTGGATAACCAAATATGACGAAGGACCTTTGTTAATCATTGACGTAGATGATATTGATTTTGAAAGCAATCCAGAAGATTTGGGCGATGTAATAAAGAAAATTGACGCCCAGTTACACGGTCTATTTTAATTTTTTTCAGCTCTTTCAAGCCTATCATTAATGGCTTTACCTAGCCCTATATTTGGAAGCTTTAGTGCAAATATTTGGTTAATGCCAGAATGATTATCAAGTAAATGAAGCATGGAGAAAAGGTTTTTACCCGCTTCTATAAAATCACCATTAGTGCTTAAATTAAAAACGTTTTTCCCCTGATATGGTACATGACCAAAACATATAAGTCCGTCTGTTTCTTTAATCTTGAAACTTTTTAGATCCTCTATCAAATACAACTTTTTACGAGTTGCGTAATGTTTATCAAGTTGACCTGGACTTTGTGGCGATTTTTTGCTTGATGTTTCATCAAGAAGACCTGGAACAAGTTTGTCGATCTCCTCGTGAGGTATACTACCATGTCTAAGTAACAAGGCCTTACCTTTTTCGACAAACCCTATAATGGTAGATTCTAGGCCATGCTTGGCCGGTCCTCCATCTAGAATAAATGGAACATCTAGATTCATAGCCACATGTTTTGCGTTTGTTGGACTCACGTAACCAAAAGGATTGGCACTGGGTGCTGCCAATGGAAAATCCAATTGTCTAAGGATTTTTTGAAAAAGTGGATGCTGTGGTATTCGAAATGCGCAAAAGGGTAAGCCAGAAGTTACCACATCTGGGATGAGAGCAGTTTTAGGTAATACAATAGTCAAAGGACCAGGCCAATATTTTTGGGTAAGTAATGAAGCAGCTTTTGGAATAGGTTGAATTGCGTATTTATTGAGTTCGCTAACGTCTTTGATATGAACAATTAATGGGTCGAATTTAGGTCTGTTTTTCAGTTTAAAAATACTTAGTATGGGCTCCTCTTTGAGTGCATTTCCTGCAAGGCCATAAACAGTTTCTGTTGGTAACGCAGCCAATCCTTGAGATTTAAGATGCTCAACTATTTTTGGTATTTCTTTTTCAGAAACAATCAAATTATTTCTGTCTTTCTAGGCCGAACTTTTCGATTTTGTTGTACAGATGGCTTCTTTGTATTTCTATTTCTGATGCAGTTTTAGCTACGTTCCAATTGTTCTTTTTTAATTTAACATCAATAAACAATTTTTCAGCATAGTCTTTCCAATCCTGAAATTTTTTAAAACTGTGAATCATTTCTGTACTCATGGATTTTTTCCCATCAATATTGGCATATGCAGCTACGTCTTCATCAGTAATTTTGTAACCGCAAAGTATTACCAGTCGTTCAATTACATTGCGTAATTCTCTTATATTACCTGTCCAATTTATTTTTTTGAGTTCGGCAACACCTTTTGAAGTGATTTGCTTTTTTTGAATTCCATTGTCTTGACATATTTCCTCCAAAAATTTTTCTGCAATCATTGGGATATCATCTGTTCTTTCATTTAGTGAGGGTACATGTATTAAGATGACACTAATTCTATGGTAAAGATCCATCCGAAATCTACCTTCTTCAATTTCTGTAGCTAAGTTTTTATTGGTCGCTGCAATGATTCTTACATCTACGTCGATTTCTTTTTCTCCGCCTACTCGGGTTATTTTGTTTTCTTGAAGTGCTCTTAAAACTTTGGCTTGCGCAGAAAGGCTCATGTCGCCAATTTCATCTAGAAATAGTGTCCCACCATTGGCTTTTTCAAATTTCCCAATTCGCTGTTTAACTGCTGATGTAAAAGACCCCTTTTCGTGTCCAAATAATTCAGATTCTATAAGTTCAGTTGGTATAGCGGCACAATTTACTTCAACAATTTGATGATCTTTTCGATTGCTTTTTTCATGAATCCATCGGGCAACCAATTCTTTACCTGTTCCATTTTCCCCTGTAATTAAAACCCTGGCGTCGGTAGGAGCAACTTTCTCAATTGTCGATTTAATTTTTTCTATTGAAGATGATTCTCCAACGATATCTCTCACTTTGCTTACCTTTCTTTTAAGCACCTTGGTCTCAACGACCAGATCGCTTCTTTCCATCGCATTTCGGATGGTAATAAGTAATTTGTTTAGATCAGGAGGTTTGGAGATGAAATCGTAAGCTCCTTTTTTAGTTGCTTCTATAGCCGTTTCAACAGTTCCGTGTCCTGAAATCATAATAAATGGAATTTCTGAATCTATTTTTTTAGTCTTTTCAAGCAATTCCAATCCGTCCATTTTGGGCATTTTTACGTCGCATAAAACAAGATCATAGAAATCTTCTTCTATTTTCTTTAGACCCTCAGGTCCATCCTTTGCAACATCTGTTTGATAATCTTCGTAAGTTAAAATCTCTACCAAACTATCTCTGATGCTTTTTTCGTCATCTACAATTAATATCCTTTTTTTCTTCATATTCAATATAAAAAAATGGCAAATTCGTAAGCCGGATTCTGTTCTCCAAAATGGAGGTCCATCATTTATCTAGGTCAACTTTTGCAAGTCAACTCATACGACCTACCCACCAACAATGCGAGCCACATTATCACTGGCCTATTTGGTCTTTCAGCGTGCAAGGTTTGTACCAAATGCTTGTCGCCAAGCAAGTGTGTGGGCTCTTACCCCACATTTTCACCCTTATCTGCTATTGGCAGACGGTTTTTTTCTGTTACACTTTCTGTCAAGCCTATGGCCTGCCTTCCCTTTCGGAAGTGCACTGCTCTATGCTGTCCGGACTTTCCTCTTCGTTAAATACGAAGCGATGAACTCCTTTGCCTACACAAAAGTAAAATTGTACACTAAATTAAACGTATTATTTTCTACTCAATTTATTCCTTAACGAAAAATTAAGTTCTGTAAAAAAGGAAAAATGAATCTTTAATGAGATATTTGACTACATCATGCCGTTGATTAAATCAATTTCAGGAATCAGAGGAACAATTGGTGGAGTCAAAGGAAAAGGATTGACACCACCAGATATTATCAAATTTGTCACCGCTTATTCTCAAATGGTACTTGAAAATAATAAACAACCTAAAGTTGTTGTGGGTAGAGATGGACGCATGAGTGGAGATATTGTCAACAAATTGGTTACTGCAACTTTAATGTCATGTGGAATTGATGTAATCGATTTAGGCTTAAGTACAACACCAACAGTAGAAATGGCTGTTGTCATGGAAAAAGCACAGGGTGGAATCATTCTTACAGCAAGTCACAACCCGAAGGAATGGAATGCTTTAAAGCTGCTTAATGCACTTGGTGAATTTATCTCTGATGAAGAAGGCAAGAGATTATTGTCTCTCGCTGAAGAAGATTTCCATTATCCTTTCATAAATGAGTTGGGAAAATATTCGAATAAAGAAGGGTACGAAAAATTTCATATCGCTGAAATCATGCAAATGGAATTGGTGAAAAAAGATTTTATAAAGCAAAAGAATTTTAACGTAGTAGTTGATGCGATTAACTCAACAGGCGCAACCGCTGTACCTTTATTGTTAAAGGAACTTGGCATCAAAAATTTTGAGGTTTTAAATGGAGAGATTACTGGGGATTTTGCTCATAACCCTGAACCATTAGAAAAACATCTGGTACAGATTTCAGATTGGATAAAAGTTAATAAAGCTGATTTGGGAATAGTTGTAGATCCGGATGTTGACAGGTTGTGTTTTATTGACGAAAACGGAGAAATGTTTGGCGAAGAGTATACGCTTGTAGCAATTGCAGATTATGTACTACAACACAAAAAAGGACCTGCAGTTTCCAATTTGTCTTCTAGTCGAGCACTTAGAGATATTTGTAATAAACATGAAGTTGATTATTATGCAAGTGCAGTAGGAGAGGTAAATGTTGTGGAAAAAATGAAAGATAAAAATGCAGTAATTGGCGGAGAAGGAAATGGTGGTATAATTGTTCCTGAATTACATTATGGAAGAGATGCTTTGGCAGGTATAGCTTTATTTATGAGTCATCTAGCTCAAAAGTCGACAACTATTTCAGAGCTTAAAAAATCCTATCCGGATTATGTAATGATTAAAAATAAAATTCAACTTACCCCAGAAATTAACATTGACGTACTATTGAGAAATATAGAAAAAGAATTTTCGAATGCAAATGTGAATAATGAAGATGGTGTAAAAATCGATTTTGAAAATAGTTGGGTGCATTTAAGAAAATCAAATACAGAGCCAATAATTAGAATATACGCAGAAGGCACTTCAAAAGAACATTGTAATGACCTAGTATCACTTTTGATGGATAAAGTGAACAATATGATGCATTCTTCTTAAAAAAAGATTTTAACCTTGTAACATGCAGGGAAAGAATAATCCTAAAATAATGAATTCATGGGCCATGTATGATTGGGCCAATTCAGTTTACAGTCTTGTCATTACCTCTACAATTTTTCCCATTTTTTATGCAGCCAAAACAGCAGGTAACAAGCAATTGGTAAATGGAAATGAGGTTGATTTTGTAGTTTTTTTTGGCAGGCAGTTCATTAACAATGAGTTATATTCATACGTTTTTAGTGCCTCTTTTTTTGTTGTAGTTTTATTGGCTCCCCTATTAAGTGGGATAGCAGACTACACCGATGGAAAAAAGACCTTTTTGAAGATTTTTATGACTTTAGGATCAATTTCTTGTATGTCACTTTATTTTTTTGATGTTAACCGCTTAGAATTAAGTATGGCGTCAATCTTTTTTGCCAGTCTAGGTTTTTGGGGCTCATTGGTTTATTATAATGCATATCTACCACAAATCGCCACCACAGAGATACAAGATAAAATAAGCGCTAAAGGATTTTCATTGGGATACATAGGAAGTGTTCTATTACTGGTGATCATATTGGTCCTTATGAAAGGTTTTGCAATTATTAAGGTGGAGGAAACCTTTGTGATAGTAGGTATTTGGTGGATAGTGTTCGGATGGTTTTTTGTCCAAAGATTGCCAAAAGGTGCACCAAAAAAAAAGAAGGGAAGTTTATTTACAAACGGCTATAAAGAGCTGCAAAACACATTCTTGGAATTTACGAAACAGAAGCAAACTTTACGTTATTTGCTTGCATTTTTTGTCTTCAACACGGGTATTCAAACAGTCATGTTATTGGCTGCTATGTTTGGAGAAAAAGAAATAAATTGGCCAATAGATGCCCAAGGGAATAAAGATACTACTGGGCTAATTATTAGTATAATAGTTATTCAAATAATTGCCATTGGCGGGGCAACTGCAATGTCTAGGTTGTCAAAAAAATATGGCAATGTTAGGGTTCTACAGTTTTCATTGCTTTTATGGGTTTTGGCTGCTTCTTTTGCTTATTTCATTACTGAACCAAAAGAATTTTATGTTTTGGCTGCTTTGGTGGGCTTTGTAATGGGTGGAACACAATCTCTTTCAAGAAGTACTTATTCAAAACTATTACCAGAGACAAATGACTACGCATCATATTTCAGTTTTTATGAAGTTTTGGAGAAAATAGGCTTAATCATTGGCCCAACTCTTTTTGGTTTGGCCATCGCAATTACTGGCACGATGCGTACTAGTGTACTTGTTATGATAAGCTTTTTTATTGTAGGACTTGTCCTGTTATTTTTAGTCAAAAATTTTGGAGAGAAAAAATAAAATAAGTAAACGACAATTGTCACTCCATAATGGACAAGACAAGGATCAAATTTGGGTTGCTTATAAAGGTGTCGTTTATGACCTAACCAAAAGCAAACTATGGATAAATGGCAAACATTATGAACATTGGGCAGGGCAAGACTTAACGGCAGAATTGGCTGATGCTCCGCACACGGAGCGTGTTTTTCAACAGATTGAAATAATCGGTGAGTTGTTGCCTTAGTTATTTGGAATTTTATTTACTCGTTTTTCATGTCTGCCACCTTCAAAATTGGTTTGCAAAAAGTGCTCAACAATTTCTATCGCGTCTTCTTTTGAAACAAATCGAGCAGGAATACACAAAACATTTGCATTATTATGTGCTTTGATTAATATCGAGACCTCTTTATTCCATGCCAAACCAGAACGTACATTTTTGTATTTGTTCGCGGTCATGTTTACTCCATTTCCACTACCGCAAATTAATATACCCAATTCACTTTCTTTTTTTTCAATGCTTTGTGCCACTTGATGAGCAAAATCAGGATAATCAACAGAATCTGCAGAATTTGTTCCGAAGTTAGTGAAACTGCAAACTTCCCTAAAGTGGTTGATTAAGCAGTTTTTCAGTTCTGTACCGGCATGGTCATTGCCTATCGCTATCGTTAACTTAGTCATTGTATGTGCTTTCTACTCGGGAAGCTAAACTTATTCCGACTTCATACAAAATGTAGACAGGAATTGTTAATAAAATTTGACTTGCAATATCTGGTGGTGTAATGATAGAGGCAAAAATCAAAATAATAACCAGCGCGTGTCGTCTATATTTCTTTAGAACAGTCGTGCTAATTAATCCAATTTTTGCAAGAAGAAGTATAAAAACGGGCAATTCAAAGATGATACCTGTGGCAAAGGTTAGGACTACAACAAAATTTATGTAAGACTTTAAGCTAGGAATGTTTTTTACCTCTGCTGACACTGAATAATTGCTCAAAAAATTTATCGAAACTGGAGATAAAATCAAGTAGCCAAATAAAATACCCAAAACAAAAAGTACAGAACACCAAAAAATAAATTGACGAGATTTTTTTCTTTCAGACTTTTCTAAGGCTGGTTTAATGAATTTCCAAAATTCATAGAGTATGTAGGGGAATGCCAATATGATGCCGGCAATAAAACTTACACTAATGTGCAACAAAAATTGGCCAGGTAGGGTGATGTTTTGGACGGAGAATTTTAATTCAGAAATACAAATTCGGTCGCTTTCATATAGCCAATAAGACAATTTACAAAGCCATTGATAAGTAATAAAATCTATTTTTTTTGGACCAAAAATTAATGTATCAAAAACAAAGGATTTAAATATGAAGCAGAATACAGCCCCTATTGAAATAGCTACAAAACTCCGGAAAAGATGCCACCGCAACGTTTCCAAATGTTCAAAAAAGCTCATTTGTGAGTCGTGCTTATCAATATCAATTTGATCAAGGGGCATAGGCTACATATTCATACCACCGCAGATTGAAATTACTTGACCAGTGATGTAGGACGATTCATCGGAAGCTAAGAAAGCAGACAACTGAGCAATATCTTGTGGCAAACCACCTCTTTTTAGAGGGATTTGATTTCTCCAAGATTCAACCATTTCTTCACCAAGCTTTTCCGTCATTTCTGTTTCAATAAATCCTGGTGCAATAACATTACAACGAATATTTCTGCTTCCTAATTCTTTGGCAATTGATTTTGAAAAACCAATAATACCGGCCTTGGAGGCCGAATAATTTGCCTGGCCTGCATTGCCATTAATGCCAACTACACTGCTCATATTTATAATCGAACCCTTCTTTGCTTTCAAAAAAGTTCGCAAACTGGCTTTTGTCAAATTAAATACTGATTTTAGATTAATTCTGATTACCTCATCCCACTGGTCTTCGCTCATTCTCATTAAAAGCGTATCTTGTGTAATTCCGGCATTGTTGATTAGACAATCTAATTGACCAAAATCAGTTAAAACATTTTTTATTAATTCTTCGGTGTCATCAAATTTGGCGGCATTGGACTTATATGCCTTTATTTCTGATCCAAATTTACTTTTACAGTGAGCTACAATGGCATTGGCTTTTTCGGAAGAATTGTTGTAAGTGAACGCAACTTTTGCACCTTTTTCGGCAAAATGTTCGACTATACCTTTGCCAATACCTCTAGAGCCACCTGTAACTAAAGCAACATGATTTTGTAACATAAGACAAAGGTATAGGTATAATAACAAAAAAAGCCCCACTAAAAGTAGAGCTTAATTTTAATTGATAAGTTTAGCAATTATCTTTCTAATTTAAAGGTACCATTAGACACTTCAGTTGAGCTAATTGATTCTTTAAACAATCCGCTAAATGTACCTTCAATTGTTTCGCCCACTGCACCATATTTGGTTACAACAAGTTTACCATTCGCGTCACTAGGGTCAGAAGCATAAAGTTTTGTGTTATTAAATTTTCGAATAGACAAAGCGGTAGTAGAATTGGCATCTTCAAACATCCAAGAACCTGTAGATTGGCCCGGGAACTTAACATTGATGATTATAGGTTCACCGTCTAGATCAGTACCAGAAATATTAATAGTTGTGGCGTTATCGTTCTCGTCATAAGAGACTGAAGAATTTGTCTTACTCAAATTGGCGACAAAATATTGATCGTCTCCTAGAATGAAACCATTTGAAGAATCAATAACAACTGTTGGCGTAGTATCTTGAGGAACATCATTTTTCTTGGGGCTATCTCCTGCATCGTCCCCACAACTTGAAGCAAACATCAAACCTGCAAAGCAAGAAACAATTAAATACAATTTTATTTTATTCATAATAATACAATACTACGCATCTTTTAAACTAAAAAGAAGCTTAAAATTCGTTTAGATGTCTTTCTTTGCCTTTAAATGAGGCAATTAATTGAGTGCGTACCCAATTTTAGTGAGGGAAGAAACCTGCAAATAATTAATTCAATTACAAATGAAATTGAAAAAGTAGAAGGAGTAACCTTATTGGATGTTGATCCTGGAGCAGCAACTAATAGAACCGTAGTTACTTTCGTCGGCGAGCCTAAGCCGGTAATTTTTGCAGCTGAATTGGCAATTAAAAAAGCTGCAGAACTTATTGATATGTCAAAACACCAAGGAGAGCATCCTAGAATGGGAGCAACCGATGTTTGTCCACTTATTCCAGTTGCCAATATCGACATGCAACAAGTTGCAGAATACGCACATGTTTTAGGGAAAAGAATAGGAGAAACAACCGAAATACCTGTATTCATCTATGGCGAGGCACAAAAAAATACAAATAGAAACAACCTATCTGTCATTCGAGCGGGTGAGTATGAAGGTATGTTTGAAAAAATACAAAAGCCAGCATGGAAGCCTGATTACGGCCACAGCCAGATGAATCCCCAAGCTGGAGCAACCAACATAGGTGCAAGGGACTTTTTAATCGCATACAACATAAATTTAAATACAACTTCAACTCGAATAGCCAATAGGATTGCTTTTGATGTCAGGGAGGCAGGAAGAGTCAAAAGGATTGGAGATCCTTATGTTGGCAAAATTGAGCGAGACAAAAATAACAACCCTATAAGAAT
>CENJ01102285.1_pt1 | contig 33195 bp, 33 predicted proteins | sample 356161 | NCBI WGS metagenome assembly CENJ01 (sample SAMEA2619531, study PRJEB7988) | marine metagenome | biome: marine biome (ENVO:00000447); feature: surface water layer (ENVO:00002042); material: "saline water (ENVO:00002010), including plankton (ENVO:xxxxxxxx)" | depth 5 m | reverse complement strand
AAATTTAAAATAAAACTTTCATAACCTGATCCAAATTGAGTTAAAGAACTAGCTGAGTTTATAACGGCTTTACATGTAGCTATCGGTGATAAGAATGGAGACCAATAATAAATTTTTTTAGGTTTCAAAGTATGATATTTTGATTATAAGTTCTATAATTCTAATATATCATATTAAATAATTGAGCTAAATAAAATATTTGAATGAATGATTTTAATTACAAATTAGAAAAGTATTTATTTCCATTAATAAAAAAAATTAACAATCCAATTATCCTTGAACTTGGTGTCCAAAAAGGAAGATCAACAATTAAGTTTTTAGATATATGTAAGGAAAATGAAGGAAAACTATTTTCTGTTGATGTAAATGACTGTTCATCAGTATCAAATGATAAGAATTGGAAATTTATAAAATCTAGAGACGATAATTTTGAATATATTATAAATCTTATTCCAAAAAAAATTAATGTTTTATTTATTGATACAATTCATGAAGCGGCTCATGTAGAGAATTTAATATATGCTTATTATGATATTTTAGAAGTTGGTGGTTTTATATTCATAGATGATATTTCTCACTTGCCCTATTTAAAAAATTCAAAACGAAATAATTTTTATTGTGAAATAAATAATAAAGAAACCTTCAGTAGAATTATTGAAATTTATAACAGTAATAGTGAAGCTTTTGATCTAAGTTTCTCTTTTAATTCCTCTGGTCTAGCTATAATTGAAAAAAAAATTAATAATAAATTGAATCAGAAAAACATATTGAAGACTAGAGATCGTTCGATAAAAAACTATTTAAGAAAATTAAAAAATATAATAAATGTCTAACAAAAACTTACCTTCAAATAAATCTTTTGGATTATTCTTTTCTTTTATTTTTATAATCATATCTTTATACCCTTTAAAAGATGGAGATAGTATTAGAATTTGGTCATTAAGTATCTCGTTAATTTTTTTAGTACTTGGACTTTTAAATTCAAATATTTTAAGACCGCTCAATAAAGCTTGGTTTAGACTTGGTGTATATCTAGGAAATATTATATCACCCATGATAATGGCTGCAATTTTTTTTATTATAATTACTCCTATCGGTTTTTTAATGAGAGTCTTTAATAAAAATTTGATAAATTTAAAAAAGGAGGATAAAAAGTCTTACTGGATTAAAAAACAAAATAATCCAACTAATATGAGTGATCAATTTTAATATGGATTTTGTCAAAGAATTTTTTAAATTTTTGATGGTAAGAAAAAAATATTGGTTATTTCCTATTATATTTGTATTGTTAATTTTTGGTGGTCTTATTATTTTAAGCCAAGGATCTGTAGTGGCACCATTAATATACACGGTATTCTAAATTAGTGACAAAATTATTGGGTATTTCAGCATTCTATCATGATAGCGCTGCAGCAATTATTGTAGATGGAAAAATAGTTGCAGCTGCACAAGAGGAGAGGTTTACTAGAAAAAAACATGATTCCAGTTATCCATTTAATGCAGTCGATTTTGTTCTTAAATTTTCAAATTTAAAATTAAATGAGGTAGATAGTATTATTTTTTATGAAAAACCATTTTTGAAATTTGAAAGACTTCTTGAAACGTATGTAGCAATGGCGCCAAAAGGTTTTTGGCAGTTTTCAAAATCAATACCTATTTGGCTAAAAGAAAAATTATTTCAAAAAAAAATTCTTTTTGATCATTTAAAAAAACATGATGAAAAATTTAATGATCCTAAAAAAATAAAATTTTCTGAACATCATTTAAGTCACGCAGCAAGTGCTTTTTTTCCATCCCCATTTGAAAAAGCAATTGTATTGACAGCAGATGGTGTTGGGGAGTGGGCAACAACAACGGTTGCTACTGGAGAAAAAAATAATCTAGAAATTAAAAAAGAAATACACTTTCCTCATTCATTAGGGCTTTTATATTCAGCTTTCACATTTTACGCAGGTTTTAAAGTTAATAGTGGAGAATATAAATTAATGGGCTTAGCGCCATATGGTCAACCAAAATATCAAGATTTAATAGAAAAAAATTTAATTGACGTAAAAAATGATGGATCATTTTGGTTAAATCAAAAATATTTTAATTATGCAACTGGTTTAACAATGACTACCAAAAAATTTCATGATTTATTTGGGCAAAAACCAAGAGATAGTAAAAAAGAAAAAATAACACAATTCCATATGGATATTGCAGCATCAATACAGAAAGTCACTGAAAAAATTATTACAAAAATATGTATTGCTTTAAAAAGTGAGTATAAAATTAACAATTTATGTTTAGCAGGAGGGGTTGCACTTAACTGTGTTATAAACGGACAAATTTTAAAAAATAAAATATTTGAAAAAATATGGATACAACCAGCAGCAGGAGATGCGGGAGGAGCATTAGGTGCAGCATTAGCTTATTGGCATATTCAATTAAATAAAAAAAGAATAATAAATGAAAAAGATAGTATGTCCGGCTCTTATCTCGGGCCAAAATATAAAAATGAAGAAATAAAAAAACAACTGAAAGAGGCTGGTGCTAATTTTGAGATATTGGAAAATAAAGATTTAATTAAAAAAACTGCTCATGATTTGAAAAACAACAGTGCAGTTGGTTGGTTTCAAGGACGTATGGAATTTGGGCCAAGAGCATTAGGATCAAGATCTATTATTGCTGATCCAAGATCTCCAGTAATGCAAAAAAATTTGAATTTGAAAGTTAAGTACAGAGAAAGTTTCAGGCCATTCGCTCCATCAATTCTAAGTGAAGATTTGGGTGAGTGGTTTGATCTTAATTGTGATAGTCCATATATGTTAATAGTTGCAAATATAAAAAAAAATAAACAAAAAAGAATGACTAAAAAAGAGATAAGTCTTTTTGGTATTGAAAAACTAAATGTTATTAGATCGAACCTACCCGCAATAACTCATGTGGATTATACAGCTAGAATTCAGACAGTTCATATTGATACAAATAAAAAGTTTCATGATTTACTTACAAAATTTAAAGAATTAACAAATTGTCCTGTATTAATTAATACATCCTTCAATGTAAGAGGAGAGCCAATAGTAAACACACCATTAGATGCATTTAAATGTTTTATGGGTTCTGAATTAGATGTTCTTGTTATTGAAAATTTTTATCTAGAAAAATCTAAACAAAATAGATCTTTAAACAAAAATTATAAAGATAAATTTGAGTTAGACTAAATGAGAAAGAAAAAATTAATTTTTTTTATGCCTTCAATGGAAGGTGGTGGTGTGGAAAAAAACTTAATACTGATCGCTAACTTTATTTGCAAACATAACATTGATGTACATTTAATTTCTTATGACCATAAGTTTAAGAACAAGTTTGACAATAGAATAAATTTTATCACACCTCAATTTTCGAAATCTAAAAATAGCAAATATTACAAATACTTTATTTGCTTAATAAGATTATTTATAGAAATTATTAAAAATAAATCAATAGTATTTTCATTTCAGGCGAATATTTATTCTGTCATATTATGTAAGATTTTAAGAACTAAAATAATTATAAGATCTAATTCTTCACCAACGGGATGGAATAAAAATTTTTTAAAGAACTATATATTTAATTTTTTTCTTAAAAGAAGTGATCAGATAATAGTGAATAGCTTGTCATTTAAAAAAGAGCTAGATAAAAAATTTGGTACAAAATCAACCGTTATATATAATCCTTTAAATAAACGTGAAATTATAAAAAAAAGTAAAAAAAAAATAAATTTTAATTTTTTTAAAAAAAATACTTTAAATTTAATTAATATAGCAAGATTTACAGACCAAAAAGATCATTTTTTACTCTTAAACGCGGTTAATAAATTAAAAGATATTTTAAATATTAGGCTTTTAATTATGGGCTATGGTGTAAACAAATCTAAAATAAAAAAATTTATAAAATTAAATAGATTAAATAAGATTGTAAACTTAATTGACTTTCAAAATAATCCATATCCGTATTTAAGAAAGGCTGATATTTTCATACTTACTTCAAGATATGAAGGTCTCCCAAATGTTTTACTTGAAGCTCTTACTTTAAAAAAATTTGTTATTTCAACCAATTGCCCTACTGGACCAAAAGAAATACTTAATAATGGAGCATATGGAGATCTTATCCGGATAAATAATGTTAAAGATTTAATTGAGAGAATATCAAGTTACCAAAAAAATAAAGAAATATGTGACAGAAAAGCTTATAAGGGTTATCTAAGCCTAATTAAGTTTGATTATAATCAAAATTGTAAAAAATATTTGAGAGTAATAAATAGGTTAATTTAAAGAATATAATTTAATTTGCTACAATTGAAATACTAAAAACATTCTATGAAAATTTTATTTGATTATCAAATTTTTTTAACCCAAAAATACGGTGGCCCATCAAGATATTTTATTGAATTAAATAAAAATATGAATCGACATGGAATTCAAAGTTATATTTTTTCTCCATTTTACATAAATAATTATTTAAAAAATGAAAATGATAATTTTTTTAAAAAAAAAATTTTTTTAAAGAAAAAATTTAAATTAAATTTTTTCTTTAAATATTTAAATAATATTTTGACAAATAATTTTATCAATACTACAAAAATTGATGTTATTCATCCTACCTATTACAATTTAAAAAGATATAAAGAATTTAAAATTCCTAAAGTTCTTACTGTTTATGATTTAACACATGAAAAATTTCCAGAATTTTATGGTTTACCAAAAAATAATAAAATTAAAAAAGATGCACTAAATTTGGCTGATTATTATTTGTGTCCTTCACAGTCTACAAAAAAAGATTTAATGGAAATATACAATATAAATGAAAATAAAATTTCAGTAATTTATTGGGCACCTTTTTTTAAATTAGAAAATAAAATATTAAATAATCATAAAAAAGAAAATTTTTTATTATTTGTAGGAAATAGACATAAATATAAAAATGCATATAAATTTTTAGAAGCTTTTGGTAAAAATAAATTTTTATTAGAACATTATAAAATATTTTTTTTTGGAGGTGGTAATTTCAATTCATATGAAAGAGGATTAATTAAAAGATTTAATCTTCAGAAGAAAGTTAAGCTGATAAATGGCTCTGATAAAAACCTTATCGAGCTTTATCAAAAAGCTACTTTAATGGTTTATCCCTCATTATACGAGGGCTTAGGGTTACCAATTCTCGAAGCAATGATTCATGGGTGCCCTGTGGCCACAAGTTATTCCTCTGGCATGATAGAGGCTGGCGGAAGTGCAGTTGAGTTTTTTGATCCTAATAGCACCGAGAGTATTTCGAATTCTATATTAAAAATAATTAATTCAAGTGAATATTCGGATAAATTAATTCAACTAGGTTTCAATCATGTAAAAAATTTTACTTGGGATAAATGTACAAAAGAAACATTTAATATTTATCAAAAAATAATATAAAGCTATCCTCTTATGAAAATTAAATCAAATAGAAATTCGGTAAGTATTATAGGTCTAGGCTTTGTTGGCTTAACATTGGCTGCTGTAATGTCAGAGGCAGGTTTTAGAGTACATGGAGTAGAGAAAAAAAAAGATATTATCGAAAAACTTAAAAAAAAAATTAGTCATTTTTATGAACCTAATTTGAATAAAATTCTAGATAAAATTATAAGAAAAAAAACTTTTTCGTTTTCAGAAAAATTTATAAATTTAAATAGTAAGATCTATATTATTACGGTTGGCACACCTCTTAATAATAAAAAACAAATCATAACAAAATATATAAAGCAAACTTGTCAACAAATTTCAAAAAGACTAAACAACGATGATATTGTCATTTTAAGATCTACAGTAAAAGTTGGAACAACTAGAAATATAGCTTACCCCATACTAAAAAAATCTAAAAAAAAATTTCATCTTGCTTATTGCCCAGAGAGAGCTGTGGAAGGTGCGGCTTTAAAAGAACTTAAAAAATTGCCGCAAGTAATTGGTGTGCTTAATAAAGAGTCTGAAGCTTTAATCAAAAATATTTTTAAGAAAATTACAAAAAAAATTGTTGTAGCAAGCTCTCTTGAAACTGCTGAAATGATCAAATTAATTGATAATTCTTCTAGAGATGTTTTTTTTGCGTATGCTAATGAAATTGCCAGAATTTGTGATTATTTGGGATTGAATGCAAATGAAATTATTGGTTCTGGTAAATTAGGTTATAAAAGGACTGATATTGCAAGACCAGGACTTGTTGGAGGACCATGCCTTCATAAAGATCCTTACATTTTTTCAGAAAGTCTAAAAAAATTTAAAATTAAACCAGAAATTACATTAACGGCACGTAAAATTAATGAGCGTCAACCAGAAGAGATAATAAAATTTATTTATAATAAATTTTATAAAAATGAAATAAAAAACAAAAAAATTAAAGTTGGACTACTAGGTATTGCTTTTAAAGGATATCCTTTGACAGATGATTTAAGAGGATCAATGGCAATCAAATTGATTAATGTATTAAAGAAAAAATTCAAAAATTTAAGAATTTTTGGTTTTGACCCAGTTGTTGAAAAGAAAAAAATTCTTAATGAAAAAATTAGTTCTGTAAAAAATTTGAACGAAATATTTAATAAAGCGGATATTGTAATTATTTCTAACGATAATAAATACTTTTCTAAACTAAATCTAAGCAAACTAAGCTCTAAAATGAATTTAAATGGTTTGATTTATGATGTTTGGAACCTTTATGATAAAGATAAATTAAGGCTTAATAAAAATATTAATTATTTTTCACTTGGAAATCAAGGATTGGGTAAATGAAGAAAACCTATTTGATAACAGGTGGATCAGGTTTTATAGGCTCTGCAATTGCAAAAAGATTAGTAAAAGAAAAAAATTCTAGAGTAATTTGCTTGGACTCTAATTTAAGAGGAAATTTTAGAAAAATAAAAAGCATTATAAAAAACATAACTTTTATCAAAAATGATATTAGAAATTTAAATCAATTAATCAAAATTTCAAAAAAAGTTGACTGTATAATTCACCTTGCTTTTTTAAACGGGACAGAAAATTTTTATAAAAGACCAGATCTGGTTTTAGATATTGGTATAAAAGGTATAATAAATGTTATTGACGCATGTAAAAAAAATAAAATTAGAGAGTTAATAATTGCTTCAAGTTCTGAAGTTTATCATTCTCCTATAAAAATACCTACTGATGAAAATGAAGCAATCAAAATTCCAAATGTATTTAATCCTAGATTTTCATATTCAGCTGGTAAAATTTTGACTGAAATATTATCGATAAACAATTCTAAACATTTTGATAAATTAATTATATTTAGACCTCATAATGTTTATGGACCAGATATGGGATTTGAGCATGTAATACCTGAATTAATTTATAAAATATTTAAAAATAAGAAAGATAACAAAAAGATTAAATTGCGAATAAAAGGGACTGGGCATGAAACTAGGGCATTTAATTATATTGATGATTTTGTTGATGGCTTTATGATAATGATTAAAAAAGGTAAACACTTAAATCTTTACAATATTGGCTCCTCTGAGGAAATATCTATAAAAAATTTAATTAATAAAATTTCTAGGATTATAAATGTTAAGATAGAAATTAAATTATCAGAACTTCCAAAAGGTAGTACTCCGAGAAGATGTCCAAATATAAATAAATTAAAAAAATTAGGCTATCTACCTAAAATCAAAATAGATAAAGGTTTAAAACCTACAATCGATTGGTACAGTAAAAACTTAAATTTAAAATAAAATGTTTAAAGCAAAAAAAAATAAGAAATGCAGAATTTGTGCTTATGATAAATTGTTTGTTTATCTTGATTTAGGTAATCAACCACCATCAAATAGTTTTATAAATTCAGAAAAAATTAAGGAGAAAAAATTTCCTTTAAGAGTCCAAATTTGTGAAAATTGTGGATTATCACAATTAGATACTATTGTATCGGCTAAAAATATATTTAAAGATTATGTGTACTTATCATCAACGTCAAAAGCTCTTGTGGATCATTACAAAAATATGACCAATGAGATTTTAAAAATTGTCAAGCCAAATAAAAATTCTTTAATAATTGATATTGGCTCTAATGATGGAATAACACTACAGCATTTTAGGAAAAAAAAGTTTAATTTACTGGGAATTGAGCCCTCTAGCGCAGCTAATTATGCAATAAAAAAAGGAATAAAAACTGAAAAAATATTTTTTAATTATTTAAACGCAAAAAAATTAATTAAGAAATATAATAAAGCAAAAATTATTACTGCAACAAATGTTTTTGCACATAATGACAAAATACAGGATTTTGTCAAAGGTATAAAAGAAATACTAGATAACGATGGTGCTTTTATAATAGAGTTTCCTTATATAGATTTCATGCTTAAAGATAACTTTTATGATACAATATACCATGAGCATTACTCTTACCTTTCAATTACACCACTTAATTATTTATTCAAACAATTTGGTCTAAAAATTTTTAAAATTAATAGAATAAATGTTGGTGCTTCAGGTCCAGCTCTGAGAGTTTACATTGCTCATCAAAATAATACTAAATTTAAAGATGATGGAAATTTAAAAAAATACATATCTTACGAAAGTAAAAAAAAATATAAAAACAAGTCTACATATAAAAAATTTGGAAAAAAGATAGAGCAAATAAATAAGTCATTAAAAAAAATAATTGTTAATTTAAATAAAAAAAAAATTAAAGTTGGAGCTTTTGGTGCACCCGCAAAAGGAAATACTTTATTAAATACTTTAAATCTTAGTTCAAAACAAATTGTAGCAATATCTGAAAATAACCCTGAGAAAATTGGTAAATTTGCACCTGGTTCAAAAATAGAAATAGTGTCAGATGAGACTTTTAATAAATTAAATATAAAATATGCAATTTTACTAAGTTGGAATTATATGGATTTTTTTCTCAAAAAATCAGATTATATTAAAAATGGAGGGAAGTTTATTATTCCATTTCCAAAACCACATTTTAAGGAAAAATGAAAAAACTAAAAATTAAAGTGAATCATAAAGATCATAGAGGAATAATTTCTGATATCATTGAAAATGAAAATATTAATTCAATCACATTATTAACTATTAAAAAAGGTAAAGTCAGAGGTAACCATTATCATAAAAAAACATTTCAATGGAATTATATAATTTCTGGAAAATTGAGATTAGTAATCAAAAAGAATGGTATTAAAAAAAGTATTATTTTAAGTCAAGATGATATTGCGGTTACTGTTCCTTTTGAACAACATGCGTTGGTTGGTCTGACAAATTGTAAGGTTTTAGTTTTTACAAAAGGGCCACGTGGTGGCAAAGAATATGAATCTGATACATTCAGATTAAAAGATCCTTTATACAAATAATTAGTGATAAAAAAAATTGGGATATATTTATTAGAAAATAAAAAGATAGGAGGTGCTTGGCAAATAAATTTAATGATGCTAAGTGCACTGAATAAAATCAGTAAAAATTATCAGATAATTGTTTTTCAGGAAGAAAAAGTTTGGTTTAAATACTTATCGTCAAGAGTAAAAACAATTACATTAAAACGAAAAAAAATTCCAAAAATTTTAACAACAATTGTTTCAAGAATTTTTAAATCACAAAATATAATATCTTTTTTTTCTAATTTATTAGATCCTCATATAAGAAAAATTAATCAAGAAAAATGTGATTTAGTTATTTTTCCAACTCAAGATGACAATTCTTTTAAAATATATTCAAAAACTTTAACTACAATATGGGACCTTATGCATATATATGAAGGTCAATTTGCAGAATATACCAGCAAAGAAAAGGCAAGAAGAGATAGAAAATATCAAAATATTTGTAATTTTACTTCAACAATTGTTGTTGAGTCGGAGACAACAAAAAATCATATTGTAAATAACTTTAATGTTGAAAAAAAAAAAATAAAAATTTTACCTCTCACTTATTCACCTTATTTAAATAATTCAAAAAAGTTTAATATAAAAAAGAAATTTAATATTAAAAAGAAATATATATTTTATCCAGCTCAATTTTGGGAACAGAAAAATCACATAAACTTAATTTTAGCTTTTAAAAAAGTTATTCAAAAATATGATATTAATTTGGTGCTCAGTGGAGCAAAAAAAATAAATTATCCAAACGTCAAAGAACTAATAAAAAAATTTAAACTTGAAAAAAAAATCAAAATAATTGGCTTTATTCATGAAAAGTATATTTATTCATTGTATAAAAATGCTGAATGTGTAACTTATGTTTCTAGAACTGGGCCTACAAATGTACCTCCACTAGAAGCACTAAAAGTTGGAACCCCCTTAATATGTTCTGATGTTTATGAAATGAAAAAGCAAGTAGGAAGCAAGTCTGCAATCTTCGTGAATCCAACTAATATATTTGAAATTCAAAAATCAATAGAAAAAATTTTAAAAGATAAAAAACTTAGAAAAAAACTTACTCAAAACGGAAAAAAAAGAATAGAAGAATTATCATTGGAAAGTTACGAGAAAAAATTTATTACAATAGTTAAAGAGAGTATTATTTAAAAATTTTTTTTACCATCTTTGCAACATAAATTAATTCTTTTTTCTTCATGCCAATTCCACAAGGGATATAAAAACCATAATTAAATAAATTTTCTGAAACTGGAAATCTTTCCTTTTTAAAAAAATTCATTGATTTAAATACTGGTTGTAAGTGCATCGGGCAAAAGAAAGGTCTACATTCTATACCTAACTTCCTTAATTTTTTGATGTAATATAGTGCCTTATGTTTTTTTTTTTTTAAAACTAAACCATATACCCAATAAATATTTTCTGCATAGGTAGTTCGATGTAATGGTAATTGTATGTCTGTTAAATTTTTAAATGAATTGTTGTAAAAATTACCAATATTTCGCTTTATTTTTATAAATTTTGCTAATTTTTTTAATTGAATTTTTCCCATAGCTGCTTGTAAACTTGTCATCCTATAATTCCATCCTAAGGTATCATGAATAAATTTTTGTTTTTTTGGATTAAAACTTAGATTTCTTAAAATCTTAAATTTATCCTTCAATTTTGAATTATTCGTTGCGATCATTCCACCTTCACCAGTGGTAATATGTTTGTTTGCAAAAAAACTAAAAGTACTTATATCCCCGAATGATCCTATTGGTTTTCCATTATATGTCTGACCTAATTGTTCAGCAGCATCTTCAATAACATATAAATTATATTTATTTGCTAGTTTAAGTATTTCTTTCATTTCAGTTGGTATTCCATATATATGAACCACCATTATTGCTTTGGTTCTATTAGAAATTTTTTTTTTTATTTTATTAACATCCATATTCCAAGTTATTGGGTCACTATCAATCAAAATTGGTTTTAGTCCTTGTCTTACAATTTGTGACAAAGTTGATATGATTGTGAATGTAGGTACAATCACTTCGTCACCTTTTTTTAAATTTAAAGATTTAACAGCAATATCTAGAGCTGCTGTTCCGCTAGAAACAGCAACAGAATGTTTACGATTTATTTTTTTTGAAAAATTTTTTTCGAACTCCTTGTTTATAGGACTGTCGGCTGATACCCAGCCTGTTTTTAAAGTTTTTAAAACCTCTTTTACCTCTCTTCTATCAACAGAAGGACGGTTTACTGGAACAAACATTTAGATATTTTTTGGAGTTAAATATAACCAAACCATATCAGAAGGTCTTCCCTCACCCATCATAAGCCATCTATCATCTTCTCTCATGTGAGAGATTTCATTTATTTGATGAGGGTTACGAGCACCATACTTAACTTTTTCTAATTTAAAATATTTATCTATATTTTCAAAATAGGCTTTAATCAATTCCTTATTTTTAAATAAGAAATCATGATTTTCAATTAATAGTGTCGATTCTGATAGCAGTTTTAATGCTCTATCATCCAAAACTGAAAATTCATCTCCCTCTATATCAATTAGAAAAAGTATCTTGGCGAAGTTTAAATTTTTAGAATTTTCATAAAAATAATCCATATTCGCTGCATCATAAATTTCTAGATTATCTGAAACTCCATTCAACTCAGCGGTTTTTCTTAATAATTTTCTTCCATTAGGATCTTTTTCAAAAGCAATAGCTCTATTAACATATCCTTTTTTAAGAATACTCAATAAATGATATCCATCAGCTGCACCAAAATTTACAAAAGTTTCAAATTTTTTGTCTTTAGTAATATCTACTAGTTTTTCTTGCACTTCTAGTTCGTAAGTTCCTATCAATCTCATTGGCGCATCTTCTCTAAACCAGTGACTATAACTTAAAAGTTTTAAACCTTTGTAAGGACCCCACATAACTGTTCTATCGGAAATTTTTTCTATTCGCTTTGCGAGCATATTTCTTCTTTTGTCTATATAATTTACAAATAGAACTTTTGATCCTAATAATCTTAAAATAGCATAATATAATCCATCAAAACCATGCTCTTTAAAAGTAGGGATGATATTCTTTATTTTTCTAAGTAAAATTTTCATGTTAGTAATATTAAAATTTCTTAATTATATTTTTTTAAAACAATTACAACAAAAAAATGAAATTCTTAAACAAATTTAAAAAAATGTTTTTAAATTATAATGCAAATGCCTTACAATACAGCAAAAAACTTATCATTAAAAATATTGAAATATCTTTTGCAAAACTAGGTTCAAAAAATAAAAATAAAGTATTTTATGTTATAAAGAGAACACCAGGTGCTGGCCTATTTTCTAATGTAATATTTGTACTTAATCATTTATTGATTGCAAAAAGACATCATTTCATTCCAATAATTGACATGCAAAATTTTCCAACAATCTATAATGAAAATAATAGAATAGATAATACCAAAAATTCATGGGAATATTATTTTGAAAAAATTACCAAATATAATTTGGATGAAGTTTACAATAGTAAAAATGTAATTATCACAGGTAACAGATTTTACAGATCTATGACTCATGAAATAAATTCAAATCATTTCAAAGATGTAAAAAAATATATAAAAGTAAAAAAACAACACATTAATTTTGCAAATGACTATTTTAACAAAAATTTAAAGAATAAAAAAATTCTAGGTGTTCATTACAGAGGTACAAGCTATAAATCATCAGCAAGCCATCCATTTCCACCAACAAAAGAACAAATTATTAAAAAAGTTGATAAATTAATAAAAGAAAAAAATTTCAATGCAATTTTTTTATGTACTGAAGAAAAAAGATATTTAGAATTATTTAAAAAAAAATATAAAAAAAAATTATTTTATATAGAATCTTTTAGATCAAATTTAGATAATGCTTTTAAATTATATCCTAGAAAAAACCATAGATATAAATTAGGCAAAGAAATATTAATTGAAACACTAATACTGTCTAAATGTAATACATTCCTGCATATTGATACCAATGTAAGTTTGTTTGTAAAATTTTTTTCAAAAAGTTCTTTTCCAAAATTTGTGATTTTAGACAATGGATATAATTCAAGTAATGAATATATCGCTAAATGGCTTTGGTATATAAAGAATTTATTACCAAGTTGGCTTGGTGGGTTCAAAAAAATTATTTAGTATTTAGTTTTTTATAATCTTTTACCCATAAATCTATATAAGAAAGTTCTTTTTTTACCAAAATACCATTTTTAACAAGACTTTCATAGCATCTATAAAGATTGCTAAGATAATTTTTTGGTCCTTTTTTTAATTTAGTATTAGTTAAAATTTTTATTATCTTTTGATTTTCTAAATATACAGGTACCTCACTTTCAAAATCCTTTAATAAATCATGCTTATTTCTTTTTTGAAATACAGTGGGAGATTGAAAAAGAATAAGTTTATTATCATTATTTAAAATAATCTGTGCTATTAGACTTCTCCAAATATCTGTAGATCTAAAAGTACATGTAACAGGCAAATAAAGTAAAGGAAATGCATCCCTATGCCATATAGTGCTTTGACTATTGAAAGGCACATAACTTTTATTCGAAATAAAATATTTCCGATTATTAATAAATTTAATATTTTTTTTTTCTGAGTTCATCAATCTAAAAATTGCATCAACATCGGGGTTGCCATTGCAAAGACTTTGAATTATCAGACTTTCTTTAATTTGCCTATTAATAATTTTTTCTTTTTTATCTTTTTTTATTTTTTCTAAAGGTAATCCTCTTGGCCAGATTTTATTAAAATCTTTTTTTTTTGAAAAATAATTATAAATATTTATCCAGTCTTTTTTTTTTTCGATTGTTTGAGAATTTGAAAAAAATGAAATTGTTGAGAAAAAATTTTTTAACGGTGCGTTATCATCATCTGTTTCGACAATTATTTTTGTTTTTTTTTTTATTGCATACAAATAACCTATATTCTTTCGAGCATAAGTATTTAAAGGACACTTTTTTGAAAATGAAATATTCTCTAGTGTTTTCCTATAGCTAAGAAATTTTGCCCTAGACAATTTATAATTACTTGGTGTTTTTTTATCTCCGACTACAATAAAATCCCACTTATTTTTTTCACACCCTTTGTCATACATTCTCATGTTTTGATTTGGTTTATTTATCGTTGTTATTATAAGTGAAGTTTTATACATATTTATAAAATTTATTATGTATCAAGTTATAAAAAGAATCAAACCATTAATAACTAATACTGGTCCAAAATTGAGTACATCTTTAAATTCAAAATTTTTTTTAAAAACAAAAAATTTTTTAAATCATTTAAAATTAAATTCTTTTGGAAAAAAAAATAAAAAAAAAATATTTTATGTTATTCAAAGATCTCCTGGATCAGGTTTTTTCTCAAATTTTGTATATGTATTGAATCATCTCAGAATTGCAATAAAATTTAATTTTATACCAATAATTGACATGAAAAACTTTAAAACAATTTATAATGATAAATATAATCAAAAAAATAAAAATGCTTGGAACTATTATTTTAAAGATATTAATAAATATAAACTTAATGATGTTTACCAAAGTCAAAATGTAATTTTTTCAAGTAATATAATAGATAAAAAATTTTATTTTCATTTGGATGAAATTAATGACAATTTAGAACTACAACAAGAGTTTAGGAAAATTCAAAAAAAATACATTAGAATACATCCAAAAATACTTAAGCAAGCCAATAGCTTTTTTTCAAAATATAAAAAAAAAAAAATCCTTGGAATACATATGAGAGGAACATCTTATAAAAATGCTCCAAAACATCCATTTCCAATACCTGTAGAAATGGGGATAAAATTATGCAACCAATTAATGAAAAAATATAATTATGAAAAATTATTTATTATTACCGAAGAAAAAAAATATTTAAAACAATTCAAAAAAAATTTTGGAAATAATTTGATAATTTACAATTCATTTAGATCTGAATTAAATGATGCTTTTGAAGTCTATCCAAGAAAATTACATAGGTATAAATTGGGTTTAGAAATTTTAATTGAATGTCTTATTTTTTCTAAATGTGATGGTATTGTCTCAAATATGACCAATGTTTCTTCAGCAAGCATTTTCTTATCAAAAAAAAGAAATCAAATTTTTAACTTTTTTTTAGGTTATAATTCTTCAAATAAATTTATAGCTTCATTTTTATGGCATATAAAAAAATCCTTGCCACGAAGATTTTTTGGCTTTAATCTTAAAATTTTTTAAAGTGTAGTTTAAAAATTTTTGAATTATTTTATTGGAGTTAATTTTTGAATTTATCGTATTTTTTTTGCTTAGATTAGATACAGAATTAATATTACTATTTTTTGCTTTAAATCTATATTTTAATTTTGTTTTAAAATAATCTTGTTGTTTATCATTAAAAATTTTAATTATTTCATTCACTGTTATTAAATCTGGATTTCCATAATTTTTAATGAAACTATTTTCTTTTTTAGAAAAACTATACAAAACTTTGACAAATTCATTGATACTCGAGTAACCTCTTTTATCCTCAGAATTGCCCTGAAATATATGATATTTTTTTTTCTCAATAAAAATGATTTTGAATAAAAAATTGTGAAAATGATCTGTTAGTTTTTTCTGAGAAAAACTTATTAAATTAAATGGTCTCCAAATTTGTAAAAATTTAAATTTTTTTTTTTTGGAAATTAAATATTTTTCAATTTTAAGTTTGTTATAACCTATAAAATGGTCTTTTTGATATACGGTAGATGAAGATAAAAAAATCATTTTCTTTATTTTGCAATTTTTAACTACATTCTTTACCCAAAATAATTCTCTTTCATATATTTTTTTGGAAAAATTTTTTTTAATATATTTTGGGCTAGAAAAAAAATAACAAGTATCAACATCTAAATTTCTTAGAATATTTATATTTTTATCTAAATCTAATTTATAATAATTATTTATATTTTTGTTACTTTTAGAAAAAAGAAGAAAATTTTTTATTAATTTTTTTTTTTTAAGTAATTGAACTAAACTTTGCCCAATTAATGAATTTGAACCTATAATTATATCCATAGTTAATCAATTTTATAAATTTTATTTTTTTTATACCATTTAAAGGTTTCACTTATAGCTGAATGAGTGTCTTGAAATTTTTTGTAGTTAGTTATCTTTTTAATTCTTTTATTATTACCATGTGTTTTTAAAACATCAGCTTTATGTTTTTTTATATATTTCATCTTAAAATTACCAAGATTATTATTGATGTATTTTGCAATATTCAAAATATTTAGTGGTTTGTTTGAGCAAACATTAAATACTTGATGTTTATTATTAATTTTTTTTTTTTATCAATAATACCAATAAATTTATAACATCATCAATATAAGTAAAATCTCTCTCATGATTACCATTATTGTTAAGCAAAAAAGTTTTCTTATTGAATATACACTTGAATACTTTTTGTAAAAACATGTCCGGTCTTCCCCATGGTCCAAAAACTGTATAAAATCTTAATCCTATAAAAGTTATTTTTTTTTTCTTACTTAAAAATTCCGCTATATCTTCATTTATAACTTTGCTCATACCATAAATATTTTTAGGAATTAATATTTGCTCTTCCACTACAGGAAAATTTTTTACATCACCATAAACAGAACTACTTGATGCATAAAAAAACTTTTTTGTTTTACTTTGAATAGCATCTGTTAAATTGACAAAGCCATTGATGTTGGTTTCTATATATTTATAAGGATTTTCAAAAGTATATCTTACTCCTGCCTGTGCAGCAAAATGAAAAACATAATCGAACTTTTTATTTTTTAGAAATTTCGTTAAATTTTTTTTATTTGAAATATCAATTTTTTTAAATTTGAAATTTTTGTACTTTTTTAGAATATTTAATCTTTTTTTTTTAAGATTCACTGAATAATAATCATCATGATTATCTATCCCAATAATAGAAATATTTTTATTTTGTAATAACTTATAAGTTAGGCTAAATCCAATAAAGCCTGATGATCCAGTTATTAAAATTCTCATTAAAGTTTCTTAAAATGTTTAAAAAACTTATACAATATTATCAAAAATACTAAAAATTTATTTTGTTTATTATCTAGCCTAATTGTAAGCTCTTCAAAAAAATGCTCTTTAAAGTCCACTCGACTTGAATGTCCTCCTCTCCTAAAAATTCCAAATTGTTCATTTTTCTTTGTAGCAATTCCTTTAAGTTTACATTTTACGATCATCCTATAAAAATAGTCATAATCAGCTGAATGTTTGTATTTAAGGTTATATAAGCCTACTTTTTTTGCAGATTTTTTTTTAATAAAAAAACCTGTTGAATGGCTGGAGTAAAAGCCCCATGAAAAATGAATTTTCCATGGTTTATATCCGTGCAAAAGACCCCAATGTTTTTTGACTGAACCAAAAATAAAATCTTTTTCAGGAAATTTATTTATATATTTATACAAAATTTCAAATGCACCATCGACATAAACATCATCAGAATTTGCTATTCCAATATAATCACCCTTCGCCAGCATCATTCCTTTATTGAATGCATCGTAAATTCCTTTGTCTTTTTCACTTACCCAATATTCTAGTTCATTATTATATCTTTTTATTATTTCTAGAGTTCCGTCAGTAGAACCACCATCTATAATTATATATTCAAAATTTTTATATTGTTGACTTAGAACACTTTTGATTGTTTCCTCTAAATAATTTTCGCCATTTAAAACTACAGTAATAACAGATAATTTTGGTTTTTTAATTTCTTTAATATTTTCTTCCTTATTCAAAACTCTTTTTCCACCATGTAAAAAATTTTGATCATTAGAATTTATACGATAAAGACTTTTAAACATTTGTTTTATTAATTATATTAGATATATATAAAAATCATTTATTAAAACATTAAATGATTAACATAATTAAAGACTTATTGAATATCAAAAATTGGGTAAAACTTTTTAAAGACCCTTGGAAATTAAAAAAAGTAGTTTTAACTCGTTTTTTTTCATATCCGAGCAAAAGACTTGGTAAAATTAAGAATGATTTTTTAAGAAATTTTTTAATTAAATCTTGGATAAATTTATCAAAAAAAAATAAAGCATTTAAACATTTTTTTTTCAGTGAAATTGATAATGATTATAAAAATAAATTTATATTCGATACAGTAGATGAAGAAGTTTTTTTATCTCTAAAAAATAATGGTATTGCAGTAATTGAGAATATACTTAATGAAAAAGAGCATAAAAATATATGTGAAAAATTTGATGATTTAGAAAAAAATAAAGGCTTATGGCTAGAAGGACCAAAAAATATTACCAAATCAAAAGATGTGGATGTTATTTGGGCTAAAGATAGTACTATGCATTTTTCTAATTTAGAACTTATTTCAAACAAAATTACATCTAAAGTTTTTGGAAAAAATGTAAAACCAAGTATTGAGTTTTATATACATAAATCAAGAAATATTCCTGAAGAAACGATTCCAGGTGAAAATCATTTACACATGGATAGATTTATACCTAATCTAAAAATTTATTACACACCGTTTGATATAAATTATTCAGGTGCTCCTTTTAATTGGGTTTTGAGGAGTCATAAAATCAACAAAGAATATATAAAATCATGGTCTAACTTAGAAAATTTTTTTAATAAACCAAATTTCTCAGATCCTAATTCATATTTAAGCAAATTTAAAAAAGAAGATATTTTTAAAGCTGAACTCAAAAAAAATTCTTTAATAGCAGTTTTCACTAATGGCTATCATGGCCGATCTTCTTTTGAAGAAAAAGGATTATCTCGTAAAGTTGTTTTTTTACATTTTGGTGCTTTCAATATGATTTCACTATTTAGATACTCAAAATATAATCAAAATACATAATTGAGATGATTAAAAAATTTTTAAATTTTCTATCAAATATGAATACAATTTACAAATATAAAAAACTTAATAGAAGAATATTTAAAAAAAAATATCATAATTCAAATAGTCAAATTTTAGTTGAGTTTAATGCATTTCATTCTGATCATATTATTCTTTCCTATCTTGCAAATTATCTGTCAGAAAAATTTAAATCTAAAATCATTTCTTTTTATAACTTTAGTTTAATAATTTCTGACATTGACTACAACTTTATCAAAAGTCTAAAATGGACCCTAAGTAATTTCATAAAATATAAAAATTTTGGAATTTATAATTCTTTTGGAACCACAGAAGTATTTCGTCCAAAAATATCAAAAACTCAGGAAAAAAAAGCACTAATGGTTTTTAATAATGAATTTATTAAGATTAAATCAAAAAAAGATATTTATAATCTAAAATTTAAAAATATATCTTTTGGAGATTTGATATATGATACGTATCTTAAAAGATATTATTTACCTACAATAGATATCCAAAATAAAAACTTTAGAATTTTTCTATTAGATTTTATAAAACTAATTATATTTTGGGATGAATATTTGTCACAAAACCAAGTAAAAGCTGTTATAGGAGTACATGCTCAATACAGCTATGGAATTGTACACCGACTTGCGGTTTTTAAAGGTATAATTTGTTTATTACATGCTGAAGGAAGAATTTATAAACTTACTAAAAAAAGTTTATTTCAACATAGTGAATATAAGTTTTATAGAAAAAAGTTTAAAAAATTGCCAAAAAAATATAAAAAAATTGGTCTTTCTTTAGGTGATAAATTAATTAAAAATAGATTAGGAGGTGCAACTGGAATAAAATCAGGCCAGACCTATATCTCAAAATCTTCATTTTTAAAAACAAAGAATATTAAAAAAAAAAATATTTTAAAACAAAACAAAAGGCCTAATATATTGGTAGCTACTCAGGATTTTTTTGACTCAATCAATGGTTATGGTAAAACTTTTTTCTCAGATTCTTATGAGTGGATGGAATTCTGTGGTCAATTAAGTTCTAAGACAAATTATAATTGGTATATTAAAGATCATCCTACTTACGCAGGAAAATATAAAAAATATCAACCTTTTTCCTCAACTTTAACTAAACAAATATGCAAAAAATACAAAAATTTAAATATGATACCTCCGAATACTTCTCATAATGAATTAATCAAAAATGGAATAAACTTTGTATTTACTATGTATGGGTCTATTCAATTTGAATATCCATACTTCAATATACCTGTATTGACAGCATCAAGAAATACCCCAACAATAAATTATGATTTTTGTATTCATTCTAAAAATTTAAATGAATATAAAAAAAATATATATAGACTAAAAAAAAATAAAAAATCGATTAATAAAAATCAAATCAGAGAATTCTATTTCATGAATTTTATATATCACAACCAAGATATGGTCTATCCACTTTACACAAAATTTAATAAAATTTATAAAAATTTCGATTTATATTGGTCAGAAAAATTTTATAAGTTTTGGTATGATAATTTCAATGATAAACAACATTTAAAAATTTTTAAAGTTATAGATAATTTTGTCAAATCAAGTGACATAACAATTAATATTACACACTCAGATGATAAAAATACTTTTGAAAAAAATTTTAAAAAGTTTTAATTTAAAACTAATAAAATTAAATATAAAACCGCCAATAAAGCACCCCTTCCCATCCCCTAGTTTAAAGGAAATAAATCTTATTAGGAAAGCTAAAGGAATTTTACATATTGGTGGTCATAGGGGTACAGAGGCTGGAGTATATGATTGGTTTAATAAACCAGTTGTTTGGATTGAAGCGGATCCATATTTGTTTGATGAACTTGAGACAAATATAAAAAAACATTACAATCAAAAAGCTTTTTGTGTACTTTTAGGTGATAAAAATTTTTCTAATGTACCCTTTTATATTTCAAATAATGATGGAGCTTGTTCTTCAATATTTGAGTTTAGTGATGATGTCAAAAAAGGTAAACTTTGGAAAGATAGAGTTTTTTTTACTAAGAAAAAAATTTTCTTAAAGATGATTACCTTAGATGAATTAATAAAAGATAAAAAGATTAAAATTTCAAGATTTGATCATTGGATCTTGGATATTCAAGGGGCTGAATTGTTAGCTTTAAAAGGAGGTAAAAAAAGTTTGAAATTTTGTAAATCTATTCAAATAGAAATTAGTAAAAAAATTTACTATAAAGGTGGTGCAAACTGGAAAAATATAAAAAAATTTTTAGAGAAAGAAAATTTTAAGTTAATAGAAAAACCAAAATATGATCATACGGAGGTAACTTTTGAAAGAAAGAAATATTAAAATATTTACTTTAATTTGAACAATATTTTTGACAAATTCCAGTCATAATGAGTATTTATATCCTGAGCTTTAAAGTCTTCTAAAGCAATAAAAGAAGTTTTTTTTGTAAAAGTAGTTTTATTTTTCATCCAACTAGACTTGCTACCCCAATAAAATTGACCAGCATCAGTTGCAAAGTTTATGCTAGTTTTGTTAGAATTTTCAAATTTTTTAATTTTATCATTTTTTAAAACAAATATTTTTTGATTTTTAGAGTTAATTTTTTTTGCAACAAAAATAAAATCGTATTTTTTTGATAATATTTTTTTGTGACCTTTTATTATATTTGCATGTTTGATCAATGGTGATGCAGGAAAAATACAACAGACATATCTAATTTTTAAATCCAAATTTTCTAAATATTCTATAGAATTTTTAATCACTTCCACAATACCAACACCATCTTTAGATAATTTTTTTTTTCTATCGATTACAATGTCTACACCATTCTTTAAAGCAAAATTTTTAATTTTTTTTGAGTCAGTTGTTACTACTATTTTATTAAATAATTTAGATTTGACAGCTTCTTTAATACTGTAATAAATAATTGGTTTACCAAAAAATTTTTTGATATTTTTATTTTTAATTCTTTGACTATTTTTTCTTGCCGGTATTATAGCAATATTCAAATTATAAACCTATTCTTTTACAATTTTAGTTAACTTTTTAATGTTCAAATACTCTTTATTATTAAAAGAATTATAAGAAAAATTATCCTTTACAGACTTGTATTGTTTATTTTTGCTTAAAAATATTTTTTTTTTTTCTGGAGGAACAATTATATAATGATCATCACTTTCTAAAGTATTTAAAGAGTCATTAATTGTGATCATCTCTTCATGAATTTTTTCACCAGGTCTTATTCCTATAATTTTGAATTTACAATCTTTTCTTATTGACCTGGCTAAATCAACAATCCTAAAAGATGGGATTTTTGGTATATATATTTCACCACCTTTGGCCAACTTGATACATTTTAAAACAAAATTACATGCGTCACTCAGATTAATATTAAATCTGGTCATTTTTATATCGGTGATCGGCAAGATTTTTGATAATTTAGATATTTTTTGAAAGAAAGGAACAATTGAACCTCTGGATTTAAGCACGTTTCCATATCTTACTACACTAAAAGTTATATCTTTTTTTCCTTTAATATTATTTGCAGAAACAAATAATTTATCTGAACATAATTTAGTTGCTCCATAAAGGTTTATTGGGGCGGCCGCTTTATCTGTAGATAATGCTATTACTTTCTTAACATTAGAATTTAAGCATGCACTAATCAAATTTTCTGCTCCTATTATATTTGTATTAATAAATTCGAATGGATTATACTCAGCTGTAGGAACTTGTTTCAATGCCGCCGCATGAATAACAATATCTATACCGCTAAGAGCTGTTTTAATTCTTTCCCGATCTCTAATATCTCCTAAAAAAAATCTTAAGTTATCATACTTATTTAAGTCAAATTTCTGTTGAAGTTGATATTGTTTATATTCATCTCTACTAAATATAACCAACCTTTTAATTTTCTTATATTTCTTAAGAATAATCTTAATAAAATTCTCACCAAATGATCCTGTACCCCCAGTAATTAATATAGATTTATTGTTTAACATTTACCTCAATGAAATTATTATTTTTTAATTGATATATTTTATCACAATATTTTAAGGATGTCAGTTTGTGTGAAACAACAATCATAGTTTTATTAATCTTATCTATTTCTTTTAATATCGAATCCTCAGTATTTTGATCAAGTGAGCTAGTAAACTCATCAAATATTAAAATTTCTTTTGAAAAATATAAAGATCTAGCAATTATTATTCTTTGTAATTCACCACCTGAAATATTACCTGCATTCTCACTTATTATAGTATCTAAACCATGCGGCAAATTATTAACAAAATTTATTAAGCCAGCAGCCTTAATTGACAAATTCAATTTATTCAAGTCAATATTTTCGTTTCCCTGCCTTAAGGTAATATTATTCTTTAAACTATCTTTCATAATATAAATATTTTGAGAAACATAACCAATTTTTTTTCTCATATTTTTTATATCTATCCCCTCATATTCAATAGTTCCACTATCTGGTGTTAAAAGTCCCATGATTAAATTCAAAAAAGTTGATTTACCAGATCCACTTGGTCCAATGATACCAATTTTTTCTTTTTCTTTTATCGTTAAATTTAGATTTTCAAATATCAATTTATTATCATTTGAATAAGTTAAATTTTGAATAGATAAATATTTTTTCGAACTTATTTTCTTTGAAAGATCATTTTTTTCATCATCGTCATCTTTTTTAGTTTCTGAAAATCTTGTTATTTCTTTATTTAAAAAATTTACTGAATGTTTTCCATTAATGATTGCTTGAAAATTTAATGTTATTTTGTTTACTGATGGTAGTATTCTAAATAAAGCATAAACATATGATCCTAACAAAGGTATAGTATCAATAAAACTATTTTGCTGGAATAATAAAAAATAGGCAAGCAAAATAATCACCAATATTCCAAATTGTTCGAGAATAATTCTTGTTGATTGAGTAAGGATATTTATATACCTCATATTTTTATTGAGTCTTAATGTAACATCTAAAAATTTTCCTAAAAAAATATTTTTTATATTATAAATTATAATTTCTTTATAATTTCCTAAACCTTGCTCGACCTCTCTAATAAGTTTAGAATCTAAATCAACCCTTTCTTTACCAAGATTAAATATTTTTTTTCTTAAAGTAAAAATATAAACTAGAAAAAAAACAGAAAAGGACACAACTATACTTAAAGTGGGTAATGGGGCTAAATAGAATAGAAAAAAAATTATACCGACCAAAACAAATAATTCTGCAAAAACACTTAAATAAGCATCCAATGATCTCATGGTGACTGTTGATTCAACTTGGATGTTTCTTAAAATCTCAGGTGTATCTTTTTTTATAAAACTTTTATATTCTTGATTTATATATTTATCATACAATTTAAATCTTAAATCAGATAAAAAATTTTGAAGAAAAGTAGATTTATAAATAATAAACAAAATTATAATTATATTTTTAACTAAAAAAACTATGACTAAAAAAAATAAAGCTAAAAATAAAACACTTTTTTGATTGTAATTATCTAAAAAATCTAAAAAATCGTAATTTGAAATAAAATTTGGATCAAGTATTAGTGTAATTATTGGATAAATAATACCAATACTTAAGATCTCTAAAATCATAACAATAATCATTCCAAGAATAATTTTTGTTATTTTATTTTTTTTTAAATAAACTAAATTTATTAATGAGCTAAAACCTAAAAAAAAATTTTTGATAATATTTGGCACTTATGTCTAAATATTTACTTTTTGAGAATCAATACAAATTTTACATATATTGTTTGGAGAATTTTTTTTAAAGCCATCACGTAATTCATCCATTTTACTTCCATTCCAAATTTCATGAATAGTTTGATCTTTAATATTACCTATTGGACTCATTCTTCCCACAAGATTACAACATGGACCCACCTTACCATCCGAATAAATAGCCATATCGCCCCAAGGTTTATTACAATTATAAGAATTACTTTTATTAATATATTTTTTTCCTTTTTTTAATTCTTCTAACTCATCATAAAGTTTTACTGATGTCTCTCTCTGAATTTCAACTGAGTCGACTATTCCTTCCCATTTTTTTCTAAACAATTCAACTTCGTGTTGATTTTCTTCTAATGCAACAAATGATACTCTAGTTAAAGGAAGTTTTTTATTTAGGGCATTTCTCATCGCAATAAAATCTTTAATTTTAGTCTCTAAAATTTCTAGTCTTTTTTCTTGAAGTTTTTTTTTTCCAACAGGTACTCTTACCTTGTTATAAGTTTCTTCTGTAGCAGCATCTATAGAAACAAACATTCTGGTAATGCAGCTATTAAGTATCATTTCTGAATTTTTTTTATTTAGCAAAGATCCATTTGTAAAAAGAAAAGTATCCATAATTTCAGCCTCTTCTGCTTTTTTTAAAACCTTATCTATATGCTTATATAAAAGTGGCTCAGAGGCAGTTAACATTAAAGCTGAGAGTTTATTTTTTTTAAAATCATCAAAAATTTTATCTAAAACCATTTCATCAACAGTAAATTTTTCAGAATCATTTCTAAAACCCTGGTAGCACATTACACATTCAAGATCACATCTGTTTACTAATTCTAATACAACAGTCATTGGGTAGTCCATGTAGTATTTATGATTATCATCAGTTAAAAACCTATTATAATTTTTTCTATAATCTAAAAATCTTTGACCAAATTTTTTATATAACTCAGTTTGTAAAATTAATTCTGGGTCGTTTTTTGAATATTTTTCTAGAATATTATTTGGGAGATTTATTTCAGAGCTCATAATATTCAATTAATCCTTAGTAGTATTTTTAGAAATATAATTAGCGATTATACTATAGCCTTTTACATTGTAATGATGATGTTTTCTTTGTGGAAATAGACTTAAAGTATCATTATATTCATCAAAGACCTCACTTTTGATATTTATAATCTCTATGTCTAATTTCATTAATATTTTAATTATTTCCTCGTATTTTAACCTTTTATCTAGGCTTGATGTGCCAAAAATTTTAGAGTTATAAGCTTTAAATTTCTTATACCTTTCTATTGTTGGTAAATAAACAAAAATAAGTTCAGCACCATTTTTATCAATAATTTTTTTTGATAATTTAACAATATCTTCAAATAATTCTAATGTATTTGTGTCAATATTTTGTTCTTCGCTTAAAAAAGTATCTTTTATTAAAGTTCTAATTTTTGCAAATGTTATAAAATGAACTAATTTATATTTATGTGTCTTTATATTTTTTTTTTGATTTTCAATTAAGTTCATCACATAATTAAGGCTTTTGCTAAGTTCTTTATTTCTTTGATCTTCAAATTTTATTAGGTTTTGTGAAAAATTATCGTCACTAAGATATTTAAAAATTTTTTCATTTTGATAGCTATTATAAAAATTTTTTAATTCTCTCAAATCATTGCCCTCATAATAAAGCCAATAAATTTTTTTAGGTTTTTTATAATTTATATCTCCATAAATATATTCTTTTAATTTAACTAACTCTAATAAAGGAAAACTACCTGGGGTACCTAAATTAATAACTTTTTTATTATTAAAATTCTTTTTATAATTTGAAATAATATTATCTCCAACATTCACACATGAACCTGCAGTAAAAGAGTCACCTAAAAAAACCTCTTCAAAATCTTGGTTCCATATTTTATCATCATTATAAAAACCATACCTATCAGTCTTTATAATTGGAAAATATCCATTTTCATTGCATGTAAAAATATCTGATTTAGAAAATGTTGATGAAGAGAAAAATTTTGGAAAATCTATACTATGATTAAGTGTATACATGCTATTGACGTATGGTTTTAAACTTGAAAAATTTTCTTTAGCATTATTAAAAGCTAAAAGTTTGTCATCTCTAATCTTTTTTAAATTTTTTTGTGAATGAAACAAGAAAAATTCCAATGAATATAGCATTATTGAAAAAAATATAAAAAAAGTAACTAATGAGAATACTATGTTCTTATTTTTTTCTGACATCATTCAATTTCTTTTGCAATAAAGTTAGAGAGATTATTTTTAAAATTATTTTTTTTAAAAAAATTTAGATTATTTAAAAATTTATTGTAAGTTTTTTTATTATCAAGCAAATCATTCATGAAGTGAATTATACGATTTTTATCAATTTTTTTTCCTCCAAAAAAAATCAATTTTTCTTTAGAAAAATTGAAGCAATTATTTAACTGATTTTTTGCTCTTAAGAAGGCAATGGTTGGTGTTTTGAGAAAAATTGACTCTATGATAGTAGATCCACCACTAGAGAAAAAAAATTTTGAATCTGAAATTACTTTAAAAAACTTTTTATAATTTTCTTGGGTTTTAAATTGAAGGTTAATTTGTGGATATTTTTTTTTTAAAAAAAGCAAATCTTTATTAAAAACTCCTATAAAAATAATTATTTTAAAATTTTTATGTTTAATACTTACCAAAATCTTCAATATTTTTTCTAATAAAATTTTTGGTGTATTTCCACCAAGAAAAACTGAAATTAACTGTTTTTTATAATTAGAATATTCATATTTTTCCATTAAATAAAACTTAGGTCCTAAAAAAAATTTACACTTTTTTTTGGATTTCTTCTTATATATTTTTTTCGAATTTTTAATATAATTATGATTTATAACTATATCTGCAAAATTTTTTTCTGGTATATCTTGGTAAATAAAAAGTTTTTTTAAATGTGCTTTGTATTTTTTTTGTTTTTGCAAATTTATTTTTGGATTATCGATAAGAATACTATTAATATTTTTTGATTTTAAAAATTTTATTTCTGATTTAAAATTTTTTTTTAAAACACAGTATTTGAAGTGTTTAGTTAAAAAAGTGAATTTTTGATTTATTTTTTTATCAATTATAAAATAAGTATTAATACCTTTTTCTTTTAATTTTTGAGATAACCTTGAACATCTATATAAATGTCCTGAACCTACATTTGCTGAAAAAGCTATTTTAAAAGCAATTTTTTTCATTTTTTGAAAATCAAAAAGTCACCTAATACTAAATTATCTAAGTTCCCTAATAAAAAAGCTCTGATAGCATCACTTGGTGAATAAACGATTGGTTCTTCGTGCATATTAAAACTAGTGTTTATTAAAATTGGAACTCCAGTTTTTTTTCCATATTCAGTTAAGATTTTATATAATCTTGGATTATCAATTTTAGAAATTATTTGTGGTCTAGCAGTTTTATCAACATGAACTGCAGCAGGTGCGTGTTTTAACATTAATGTTTTACAATTTAAAGTGAATGTCATAAATTTATAATCAACTTTATTTGAAATATCTAAATATTTAGATGCATCTTCTTTTCTTAAAATTGGTGCAAATGGCATAAATTCAGTTCTATGCAGCCTTTTGTTTAATGTATCATTAATTGATGTATCTGCAGCACTACACAATATACTCCTATTACCAAGTGCTCTTGGACCAAACTCCATCCCATTTGAGAAATGAGCAATTACTTTTTTTTTTGCTAAAAGAACTGCTATCTCTTTTTCAATATTTTTTGGTTTTACAAAATTTAGATTAAATTTTGTAATTTCTTTTTTGATTATTTTTTCAGAAAAACTATCACCAAGATACATTGATTGAATTTTTTTAGGAATTTTTCTTGTTTTTTCGAAATAGGCTAACTGAGCTCCGCCTACGCAAAGTCCACCGTCTCCCATATTGGGGAAAACATATAATTTATTTATATTCTTTAATTCAGCAATTTTTTGATTTAATTTTACGTTAGCGAAAACTCCACCTGCTAAAACTAAATTTATTTTTTTTTTTGAAAGTGATTTCACACATTTCATCACTGTTTTTTCTAACGAGAATTGTGTTGAAAAAGCAATTTGCTCTCTTGAAAATTTTTTTTTCAGAAAATTAAGATTTCTATTTTCAAAAGTTGATTGATAATAACCCTTTTCATAATTCCCTTTAAATTTTTTTGTATTTGAGTCATAAGAGATCATTTCATTAATGCATTTAATTACTTTATTTTTTCTTCCATATGCTGCCAAACCCAAAATTTTACCTTCATGTTGGTGGGGTTTAAATCCAAGTAATTTTGTAATACTTCCATAAAAATAACCAAGCGAGTCTATGGTGGGTGTAGAAGAAATTTCATTAAAAACTCCATTAGTAAATTTTAAAATTTTAGCTGAAGAATTATCTCCCCATCCATCAATAGTTAAACAATAGGATTTTTTAAAGCCCGAACTAAAACAAGCTGATGCTGCATGAGAAAGATGATGGTCGTAGATAAGCAAATTTTTGAATTTTTTATTCAATTTCTTTAAAATATTCCTTGTTCTCTTGTTAATTACATTATCTTCATGTTTCATTCTTTTTTTTAAAAATTCAATTTGTAAAAATTTTTGTTTTTTAGATAATTTTGATTTTTTAATTTGAATTATTTTCTTTGAATAAACTTGATAATCTGGAACTGATTTGTCTTTGACAGATATTCCGGAAGTAACAAAAAAATCAATATCGGAATATTTGAGATTATTCTTTTTGAGAATATCCTCAACAGATTTTATAGGTATACCATACCAATTTTTAATTCTATTAATTCGTTCTTCACTAATGGCATTTATTAACTTTCCATTTTTCAAATAACAAACTGATGATTCTGACAAATAATTAATTCCAATAATGTTCATATGTATTTCTTTTGAATAATAAGTTTGTTAATAGATTGAGATGATGATATCATTTTTAATCCTAAGGCTTTTTCAATTTTTTTGACATTTAATCTAAGATTTAGTGGCCTTTTTAATATAATCTTATTTGCAGATATATCATTATAATAAATTTTTTTTCTTAATTTTTTTGCATATAAAATAGCAAAATTTTTTTTTGATAAACTATCTCTAGTTCCTAAATTAAAAATTCCAGTTTTGTCCTTTTCAATTAGTTTCTTAATCAATTTTGCACAAGTTTCTACATCTATTGTTGAACAAACTAAATCATCAAATAAATTAATTTTTTTTCTTTTCTTTATGCTTTCATCTATCCAACTTATAAAAGTTTTTTTTTTATTACTTTTGAACCCAGTAAAATTTGTTCGGATAATCAATGATTTAGGATTTTTTTTTAATACTTCCTCGCTCAAATATTTTGTTTTTGAATAAAAGTTCTTAAAGCCAATTTTATCCTTCTCATTATTTTTTTTTTTATGATTCGACACATAAACTTGATCTGTTGAAATTTGAATAAACTTAAAATTATATTTTTTAGACAAAAAATTTAATTTTAAGGGTAATAAATAATTGATTTTGGTACAAAGATTTTTTTTTTTTTCACAAACTTGTAAATCTGTAATTGCTGCTACATTGATTACATTTAAAAATCTATGTTTTAAAAATAGTTTTTCAAATTTTTTTAGATTAACTAAATTAATATTATAATTAGAGTTTGTTTTAGCTACAAAAAGTGAATCATTTATTGGCAATAATTTTTTTAATTTACTTCCCAATAAACCATTAGATCCAATTAGTAGGTACTTAAAAGTCTTTTTTTTGGACTGGTGTATTTTTTTTGACATTTCTTTTTAATTTTTTACCTAAAATTTTAGATAACATTTGTGGGGATATACCTGAGCCAGGCCTAATAGATAATAAATTCATTCTTTTTATTTTGTGTCCCTTTTTTAAATCTTCATTGAAATATAATGACCTTGTTATTGTTGTAAGTTTATTTTTTAAAATTTTTTTTTTATTTACATGTTCATTTCCAAGCATTTTTTCAACCAATCTTATATCTCTAACAAAATTAAAAAAATCATCACTTGTAATAGAAAATTTTTTATCAGCAGATTTAATTTTATTATTCAAAATAAAGTGTTTTTCTACAATTTTTGCACCTAAAGAAACTGATGAAATTGCAGCAAGATTTCCTTCTGAATGATCAGAAAATCCTACAATCGGACAAAATTTTTTAAGTTTTAAAATGTTTCTCAAGTTTAATTCTATTGGTTTTGCTGGATAACTGGATATACAATTTAGTAAAGTTATTTTATTATTATTATATTTTAAGCATTCTTTAATCGCTAAATTGATATCTATATCATCTGCTATGCCAGTGCTAATGATAATAGGTTTTTTTGTTTTTGCTACCGACCCAATCAATTCTAAATCTTGAATCTCGGGAGACGCAATTTTATAAATAGGGCAACGATTTTTTTCTAAAATTTTTAAAGAACTCAGATCGAATGGACTAGAAAAACATAATAGTTTTTTTGATCGAGCATAAGAAAAAATTTTCTGGTGCCATGAAAATGGTGTGTAACTTGATTTGTATAAATCATAAAGATATTGCCCCTTCCAAATAGATTTATCTTTAATAAAAAAATTTTTTTTCTTTGAATTAACAGTTATCGTATTAGGCTCGTAGCTTTGAATTTTGACAGCATCTGCCCCAGCTTGTTTAATTTTATCTATTGATTTTAGAACATTTTGAATCTTACCAGAATGATTTCCTGATATCTCTGCTACAATAAAAACTTTAGATTTTTCAGAAACATAATTATTTTTATCAAATTTAATTTTTTTTAATATTTTTTTGTACATAATAACTTTTTACAACTTTCTTTGTAAACAGGCTTCCAATAAAACCTGCACATACTGTTAATTATAATTTCATTATTTGTTGTAAAATTTTTTTACTAATTATAGAATAGCCTTCTATTGAAAGGTGTAACCCTTTAGGGGCATAAAAACTCCTATCGCCTGATTTATTTGAAAAATCAATAAAATTAATTTCATTTTCAATTAAATTATATCTTAAGTTTTTCAAATATATCTTACCTCTATAATCATAATCCCAATAATCTGATGATGAAATTAATACAGCCAAAGGTTGACATTTTATTTCGATATTACACTTTTCTTTCAATAAACTTATCATTTTCAAAGTATTATTTGGTAAAGTTACGGGTGAATATTTTTTTGAAATTATCAAAAGATGTTTTTTAATTTCTAGAAGCCTTAGATGATAATATAAAGTGTAAAGTTTTGCACTAAAGAATGTTTTCTCATGCGTTGTTGAAACCGTCTCATCAAGTTGAGATTGCATTTTTAATGCATATTCTTTTTCAATAGTCTTTAATGAATTATTTACTTTTTCGTTATATTTTGTAGGCCTATAATTTATAAAAGAATTTTTATCAAAATATTCAACATCTTTTTTTAATAAATTTTCATAAATAGAATTTTCATTGAATTCATAATCATTAGAATAAAAAATAATAACTACATTTTTTGGTTTGAAATATTTTATGAATATATCTAAATTTAAAGCATAATGAGTTGGATTAGTACTTCCAATGCCAAGATTTAATACGTTAAAATTTCTATTTAAAATATTTCCAATAGAATATTCATCATCTACACATGCGCCATGCGCAAAACTATCTCCTACTAAAATTATATCTAAAGGATTTTCATATATTTCATTTTTATTCCTAAATCCAAATTTATCAGTTTCATATTTTACTAAACCATAACCTTCGTCGCATAAAAATGACCTGGAATTAACGAAAGAGGATAATGGAGGTATTTCCATTTTAAAGTCTAATAAGTTCAGGGAGTCCTCCACAATTTTAGGATAAATGGTAAATTTATAACCATTCTTAAAGGCCTCCTTTTTTTTGAAGATACTATCTTTGTAAGTTTCAAGCTTAATCTTACTAGCTTCATTTAAATTCTTATACTTAATTTTTTTTAATATCCAGTCACATACAACTAAAGTTAGATAAATAGATATTATTATTAAAAAAAAGTTAACAATTTTAAGTTTCATGAATTTAGTATTATCATTTATTTCATTTTAATTTTTTGAAAAGTTTACGATAATAGTTAATCAATATTAATGATAAAAAATTTTTTTCAGTGCATAAATCAAGCCAATTGAGCTATT